>ERZ773183.62-NODE-62-length-131621-cov-10.807025_pt1 | contig 131621 bp, 78 predicted proteins | sample MGYA00580532_ERZ773183 | MGnify/ENA primary metagenome ERZ773183 (study PRJEB29015, sample SAMEA2737791) | human gut metagenome | biome: human gut; feature: human-associated habitat; material: faeces | place: China | collected 2012 ...
CGTCCCAGCCGGCTTCGGCAAGAAGTGGTGTCAGTGGTTCCCACGGACCTTCGGGATGAGAGGCGGAGGTCATGAAATATCCTTCGTTGGGTGTACCGAAGAACAGATAGAACCGTTGGTTGTGATACCTCAATGTTCCTGCCCATACCCCTTTGCCATAGCGGTTCATACGATCCCAATTTAATTCAGGTCCAATCTGAGTCAAATCATTGATGATGTTTCCGCAAAGTTCCCAGTTGACGAGATCTTTGGAATGCAGCAAGGTCATTCCTGGTGAGAACTGGAATGTGGAAGATATGGCATAATAGTCGTCGCCTACACGAATGCAGTCGATATCGCTATAATCGGAGGGAATAATCGGGTTGAGGTAAGTACCGTCTTTTTGTTCCCCCCAACTGTGCCAGTTGCCCCATGCCCTGTCGCTTTGCGCAAATATGTTGCCACTGCCTAGCAAGAATAATAGAATTATCAGAATGCATTTATTCATGTCTCAATATAAATTTGGTTAGTACACTTTAATTTCCCACAAGCCTGGATTGCCTGTTACTATTTTAATTTTCAAATATCTGGCATTTCCTATTTCTGTAGCCACATGTGGCGAGCGTATAGCTTTTTCATTTTGTATATCACATACCTGCCATTGTTTCCCATCAGTCGATTTTTCCAGAATCCATGTATGCCCAAAAGTTGGGAGCGTAAAGAACATCTCACAACGATTCAGGCTCATTACTTTCCCAAAGTCAAGTGTCAGATTCGGTGTTTTATCATCACCAGATGCCACCCAACGAGTTCCGTTTGAACCATCGACTGCATTTTGAGGTAGATAAGTAAATGTGCGGGAGGCAACAATAACAGAGCCTTCATTGGGTTTCGGATTGTTTTGGTCTGTTTCCACCTTCTTGGTAGATACTCTTTCTTTTTTGTGACTTGACGCCGATACTTTTGCATTCAGTGCCAGATTAACATGGTTATCCGGGGTATTTTTGAGATATCCTACACCCTTGAAATCAGGTACAATGGTTTTAATAGTGCCATCAGGATTAAACTGCATCCGGTCAACAAACACTTGCCGGGTAGTGCTTCCTTCGCCAAACTCCAAATAAGTAAAAAGATAAGTATCCGAATCGACATCATAGAACACATTGCCATGACCAGGTCCCCATACTCCATTTTCAAGAGATGAAGATATGAATACATCATTCCCTTTGGGAGCCTCGAAGCCGCTCAGAGGTCCTTCTTTGCTTATCATGTAGGCATTACGGTAATTTTCACCACCTCCTTGGGTATATATATAATAATAGATACCTTTTCTTTTAAAAAGTGTCGGTCCTTCAGAATAGGCTGTCCTTTTAGTTGGCATAGTGATAACTTCTCCAAGAATTTGAGAGAAATCACTGTTCACCTCGGCAGCTTTTCTACGCCGCCAGTAAACATAGTTTCTTCCATCGTCATCGGTAAATGGTTCAACATCTATATCTGGAATGAATGGTTGGCTGGCTTTCTTCCCATCCGGCAGACTCTCCCAAAACAAACCATCCCCATTTTGAAAACGGAAAGGTCCGTCGGGAGATTCTGACACTAATGTATATACTGGGCATGTTCCGTCCGGTGAAACAATAGTTGGAAACAGATAATAAAGATTTCCTTTTTTTATAGCTCGCCCTGGAGCCCAATACCTGTAATAACCACATTTCTTCGTACCGTTTTTGTCAGTATATACATGAGGCTTATTCCAAGCAATTTCTTTCAAAATGGTTCCCTCAAAGCTCCAGTTTACAAAATCCTTTGATTTCCACACTACAGGAGGTCCCATTTCTTCAAGCCCTCGGTCGATGTCGGTTGTACCATATAGATAGTAGGTATCACCGAACTTTGAGATGGATGGGTCGGCTATATTATCCGGGATTATCGGATTAAAATTCTGTGCCATACATATGGAACTACAGAATAAGAAAAAGGGTAATAATAACTTTGTTTTCATAATATTTCATGTTTTTCTAATGCATTCACTTCACCTTTACCCCTTCAATAAACTTGTTCGTGATACAATCTTTCAAATCTTTCATCCGCTTTCCATTAATCACTACATTATCTAAGGTTACGTTTTTCACTTTCCTATCCTTATCCAATCCTTGTATCAATGGAGGATTCTCGCCCACACCTGTATAATTGATGTTGCGGAAAGTTATTCCGTCGATACTGTTTCCAGGCTGTTTATCATATTTAGGGTTAAAATTGACTTTCACACAAAACAAGCGTCCTTCTTGAATACTTTCTACACGAATATCCTCAAACAGTACATTCCGTACATGATTCTTGTCACCGCAAACCACTGCCATACAACCTTGATAGGGCACATCATCCTCGTCCTGCTCCAATATATCGATATTGCGAAAAACAAGATTCTCAATCACTTCTCCATTTGGAGAGTCAGGGTTGCCATGACCACCTATATTAATAGGGTGTGCAATATCTGCCCACAGAACGGAGTTCTTAACCGTGATATCATTCGAACCACCCCACCAGTTCCAACGATGGTTATAGAGAGCAATGCAGTCATCCGAATTGCGCATAAAGACATTATCAACCATCACTCTGTGGCAACACATCATATCAATCCCATCGCTCCAACCTTTACAACTGAAAGATTTCAGATTCCGTATCGTGATGTCCGAAGAGCCACCGCCAAAAACAGTATAATGGTCGGGATTGACCACCGTAATACCATCCACCAACACATTCTTAGAGTCGGTAATCTCAATTCCCCGAATGGGATGATCTAGGATTCCCCGCCCGATGATACGTACATTCTCGGCTTTATCTACCAGCAGCTTCGCTTTGACCACCGCTCCAGGTGCCAAGTAAACGGTGGTATTGCTTGGAATACGAATCTGATTGTTGGGTAAATCTTTGGGACGATGTACACCGGGACCAAAATATATAACACCTTTTTCTTCCTGCGCATATTTCTCCGTTTCCAACGGATTGGCAAAGAGATGCAAGTTATGTAATCGGTCACAGTTGAACTCCACGGAGAGATATTGAGGTCTGTCAAGGGTGAAAAAAATGGTATTCTGTATCTGTTTATAAGCCACTTTATTATTCAACGGACGAATAGCGACCTCACGTACCGTTTCATTATTCTTTTTCACCATTACCTCTACCGGGCTGCCCATGTCGAATTGCACCATCGAGGCATCCTGCACTTTGTCCATATCTACCTGTACATTGTACTCAAACAGGTCTTTCCATTCCCCGTCCGGTACACGGACACGAACCGTATAATCATCATTATGCGGCATTCCCGCCGCCAATCCTTCAGGATAAGTTATCACTTGTGCTTGTACTCCCACGGCAAATGTCAATAACGCTGCTACCGCCAATCTGAATATCTGTTTCATAAGTTCCATTATTTTATAATATTGATACGCTTAAAACTTAAAAAGTACTCAGTACATGAAGAATATTTCGATAGTGAAATGGGCAAGGAATATTCATTTCATGACAGGCAGCATCCATAGCTTGGTCATAGAGTTACATCTCTAATCGTAGCATATACTCCATACGATTCATTGTCTATCTCATACAGAGGATGTAGCAAATATTCTTTCCCATTATTACGTAAATGAAAGGTATGGTCGGTAGAGATGGTCAAATTCTTGAGAATATCAGAATGACTTCCTTTCAAAATAAGTTCCGAAGTAGTTTCAAAAGCCAAGAGAGTAGGACCATAAAACAAAGCTATCATATTTTCATCATCAGGCATCGTCTTCAAATGAAAATCATAATGGAAAATCATTTTTAGTCTATCATGATTTTTCCATTGGCGATGAATGCTGATGTAGGACATCGGTGAAACAGTTTCTTTCTGTAGTTCATCATTGATATATACATCAACCTTTTGTGCCCATGAAGGAATAAACAGGTTTAGCGTAAAGTCTGACTTCTTTTTGACTGATACAGTAAAATCAACAGTCGATACATTAGGAAAATTTCCATCCTGTTCAATCGTTACATTCTTTTCCTTCCATTGTACGGCAGAAGGTACATAAAGATTCACCCATAAACTGGAATCGTTGTGATAATAAATCCCAGAATTAAGCAAAGCGAAAGCTTCAATGCTTGACCCATTGCAGCAACGAAAATCATTCTTTTTGAGAAAAGCTTTGTGACGCGGAGAACCTAAAGGTAAATGATAGACACAATCACCCGTATGTGCATTTTGCAGAGCTAATACAGCATTATAAAATGTGTTCATATAAGTGTCAGCATACTTTGGTTCCGCTGTCCAAGTGAAAAGTGTAGAAGTAAGTTTCTGGGTATTATGAGACACACATGATTCTGCAATCTCTTTCGTCATTGTATTACTAAGATGCCCAGGGATTCCCCAATGCTCGGCCGAAAGAGATGTGGGAGTAACGACATTTGGACGAGGCCCACTGCTCGAACCATTGACATAGGCATGACTTTTCATCAACATATTCCAGAAGTTTAAAGTGGCATTCCGATATAATTCTTCTCCGGTGAGAGAGTAACGGCGAGCGAAACCATTTACTAACACTAAATGGGTATTGGCATGCAAACCACTCAAGTGATCTTTGTTTTTGGAGAGAGGAATAGCAAACCAATCACGGTCAAATATTTTTGCTAAAGCTAAATGCTGCGGATTACCAGATACTTCATACAATTTATAAAGGACTTCGTTCATCGCCCCTGCTTCGTTTGATGGATTGGCTCCTACACTGTATAGTACCTTTTCTATTGTGTCGGGAGAGAGTTTATCCATACGTCGCTTTACGTAGTCAGCCATTCTAACTACTATCTGATAAGCTTGTTCATTTCCTGTACGAATGTAAGCATCCAATAAGCCTTGCATAATCTTATGATAAGTATAATAAGGAGCCCAAACTCCTCCAAAAGTAGTCTCTAATTTATCGAAGTCGGCTTCGGGAAAAGCACTTAAGTAACCGTTTCCTAATGCTTGTTGGCACTTAAATAATTCTGCAACCATGTATTTCAGCCTTTTTGATAACAAGGTATCTTGACGGTTTTCGACTACACTAGCCAATGCAGAAAGATAATGCCCCACAAAGTGTCCTCTGAGCCCAATCTTGGGTGACTCCCAGCCTTCTAATGGTTTTGCGGAGGATGGCAAACCTGCGTTCACTCTGAAATTATGCAACAATCTATCTGGCTCTAAAGACTTCAGGTATTGCAGGTTTAAAGATGCGCGTTGTTCAATCCATGAAGATTTCAGTGTAACCTCAGAATTTAAGAAAGGGTGCACTTTCTCTATAGTACAAGAGGAACGTTTTATTGCACAGCTTTGCGAATTGATTTGCAAGAAATAATTCTGTTTGAGTATAGAAGCAAAAAGAAGCAAATATCCTGCTAATAAAGATACTGTTATCAATCTCATATTTTATAACTTTAAATGAATAAGGCTTCTAGCACAAAAGTTTGTTAGCATCAAATATTTTATTTATGGTTCTTTACTTTAATCTGGAAATTGTAAGTTTCGCAATTTTTGTCCAACGTTTATCAACGTACAATAATCTTGTCTGCAAAGTTATTCATTTTTACATTCATTTCTTGTAAAGAAGATTTTTTTTTCCTCTAATTACAATATTTTCAAAAATAATATTCTGAATCCGATGAGTTTCATTTAGTCCTTCAAGAAGCGAAGTATTTTCTCTGGAACCATAATATGTAATATTACGAAAAGTAACATCTTCAATACTATTACCGGGTTGTTTGTTATACTTTGGATTGAAACATACCTGAAGATTAAATAAACGACCTTCTTGAATATGTTTAACCCGTATGTCTTCAAACAGGACGTTTCGTACTCTATTCTTATCCGTACAACTTATAGTCATGCAACCCTGATATAAGATACCGTCTTCATCATGCTCCAAAATATCAATATTCTTAAAAGTGATATCTTCGAGCAATTCACCGATCATGGAATCGGGATCCCCATGCCCTCCTATATTAATTGGATGAGCAATGTCTGCCCAAAGAGTAGAATTGAATACTTTATGCGAATCAGTAGTTGAAATCCCTACTTGATTCAGTTAGTTAAAATGTTATTATTCAAATAATTATTTCGTTTGTTTATTTCTTAATCTCCTTGGAAATCAGTATAAAACCACTCATAGTTCTAATTATGATTCCCAAGGAGAAAGAGCTAAAACTTATAAAAATATATATGTATATCTGCGATGTTTACCAGTTTTCACTGAAGTTCAACTGCCAGAGATTCAGTAACAATTCAAATCCTGTCTTCACTGATGAGGAACTGCTTACTGTATACATCCATCTATATTTTACGATGGTAGAACAAAGTTAGCAATAAACCTTTGATAAAAACAAAATTATCCTGTTAATTCTTTCTCTTGCATGTCATGCCATCACCCTCGACAACTACTTATGGCTCTCTTGAACTATGCGACCGGACCAACACGCCCGGTCGCATAGATTGCAATCTTAAACTATACCGATCATGCTATAGCAAAAATGATAGAGTATAAGACAAACTTCGTTATTTTACGCTTATGGTAAACATGATGGTCTGAAATCATTGGAGAAATTAACCACCCTCTCCAGATGGTTTGGGAATCCGGCAGTCTGAGGTGATGTCACTCTCTTCCCTCCGATGTACAATTCCTCAATCGTCAAGTTCTCCACTCCCGATACTTCAGGCGTAGGATGGGCGATAGGATTCACAAAATAGAGATTCTTAAGAGTTACATTCTTTATCAGATGCCTGTTGCTGTGATCGGTGGTCAGAAGCAACCATTTGCTTGCCGAAGTCCAGAAAGAACAATCCTTGATAACAATATCATTGAATGAAGGCCAACCGGGGGAGTTTCCGTTCTGAAAACGAATAAGGCCTCCGGCTTTTCTACCCGCTACCGAATGGAAATTATTGAAATAGTAGCTTTTGAGCGATGTACCCTTGTCACCCGTCCAAGGTTTGCCGGGGCCCAAATTGCTTCCGGCTCTTATGCAGTGAGCGGTACGTGTCCATCCCATCGCGTTATTCACACGAATATTTTCAGAATCATCGGTACTCCATTTCAAACGATCACCGTTATATATGCCGGCAGCAGCGAATGTGTTGCGGATTTCTGCGGGATTAGCATCCGTATACTCCAGATTGATGCTCTTGTTTTCAGTATAAGTCCGTCTCGGAAACTCATCAGAAGGATTATAATGCCCTGTGGCAAAAGTATCATCATTACCTAAAGTGAGGGAGTTGTTGACGGTAATGTTCTTTCCGCTCGAAAAATTCAGACCGTCAATCCATCCATGATTGTAAGGAGAGAGTCCCTTAATATTATTATAAACAATATTTCTGACCCCATGCGTTTCCCAATTCCACTGCTGACTGTCACGCATATAGGTGTCATTGAAAGTGATATTATTCGATTTCATAACCACAACACCTCCCTGATGCGGAGTATTGCGTGCATCCTTCCTGTCGGTAGCAAAAGTAAAACACCCTTGGGCATCATGCATGCCACGCCCTGAGACAGTCACGAAACTCGATCTTTTGATAAATATGGCCGGTTCTATGGACTCCCTGCACTCTTTCAGCCGATTCACCATCAATGCATTCTCATCCGTGTAGACATACAACGGCTTTCCACCGGCGGCCATGTCTCCATTCCAATCTATAATTCTGAGCCCCGACCAAAGGTAAACTCCGGGACCGATATAAAGCGTATTAAGCTCAGGAGTATCTCTGATTTTCAGAAGAGCCGCCTGCAATGCGTCCGAGAGGTCATTACAGTTTTTCGCCCTTTTGTTTGGGAAAGCCACTATCTTATCGGTATATGGCACAAATTTTCCCTCCTCATAATTCCATGTGAACATTCTGCCATCATTCAGGCTGGCATCAGTGACACTTCCTGCCGGACGGCACATATCCCCTATCCGGTCATTGTTCGGATATCTCTTCAGGTAGTCTTCAGCGAAGGATCTGAAATTCAATACATTCTTATCCGCAGGATTCGGCTTTTTCTCCATCTTCTCCAACGGATCATTGACCAATACCAGTTGCGGGTCGGTAGTAGAAGCATCCTGTGGATCACCCCCATTGATGGCAACAATGGCATAGGGCAAACGTTCATTCATTTCAAACCGAAGCGACCTTTTATCCGCACTGACGGTTATCGCCTCCTGCGGATAAAAACACACCGGATGTATTGTCACGCTGCTTATGTCATCACCCTCCCTGAGGCGGATCTCAACCACAGGAGTAAGGCTGTTGGATGCAAAACGCGCCACATCTACATTGTATCCCTGGTTACCAAAGCCGGTATTGTCATAACGAACCGCTGCAACATTTGTGTCTGCCACTTTTACATCAAAACGGGAAGACAGTACCTCGTTTCTCACATGAGACGGGTATGCACCAGCCATTCCGGAAGCCGGAACGATAAACGGAGCATAGGCATGAACTTTCATCTCCTCCGGTTCACCTTCGTAGAACAAAAGCGAGCCGAACGACGGTTCGTCACGATCAAATCCTTCGGGACGGATGAGCTGGACCACTCTCTCCGTATATGGCATTCGAAGACCTTTCCTGACAGTAAAATGATTATAGACCATCTCGAAGACAGGTTTGTAATTTCCTCTGCCATGAGGCGAGATAACCGGCCAGTCGCAATACTTACCCGTGATGTCTTTCCATTGGGTGAACGGCACATCCTCACCCAGATTGTATTTCGCCACATACTCAAACCCTTTCATCAGCCGGTTGTCGAGCGCACCATAAAGATCATCTCCCTGCTGCCACGCCATCTCGCACACAGTAGCCAAAGCACTGATGCCTAGCATACAATGCGCCTGGTCGCGACCACTTTCCTGAATCTGTCCGGTCTCTCCGCTGATATAATTGGCAATAGTTCCGTTGTCGTTAGCATGCAAATAAAAATCAATGGCTTTATGGTACATCTTCTTGTTATCAAAAAGAATTCCTGAAGCCATATACGCTTTCGTCACAATAGGCCCCCAGTTTCCATTTGTGTAAGCTTTTCTGCTGAAAAATGTATCCATGACAGGAATGAACACCTTCCTGATCATGCCGCAGATCTCATTGAACTGACTGTCGTCCATCCCATCGTATGTATGGCGTAACATTTCTGTAGCATAAGCTATTTTCCAACCTTCAATACCGGCAAGCAATGGAGCGTCGTTTGTATCGGGAATTCTCTTGAGCGTACGAGCGTAGCCCAGCAGCAGTTCCAGAGATTTTTCAGCATGTGCCTTGTCTCCGGTAAGGGCCCACATCAAAGCATTCTGATAAGTGGCGCTGAAATCCTGCTCCATCTTTGATTTTGTATGGCGGAACTCTCCGTCTCTCGCAATCACTTCAAACGGACCAAAAGGCTTATAATCAGATTGAGAACAGTGATGGTTTTTAAGGAGTACAAAAGCCCCATAAGCCGGATACTCCTTATTGGCAATCCGGCTGCGCATCCGCTCAATGCTCTTGTCTACAGTAAGCACACCGGGATGTACGAATTTACGTGCCTGAACACCTAAGGCCGCAGCCAAGAACATAACAACAAAAACTATTCTGCCCACCATACCTGTAGTGGCAGCAACAAATTTCACAAAAAGAGAAATATGAATTCGGAATACTGAGATTTTCATTATCCTACGTTTATATCAGTTTATAAATTAAATGTAACCTTTCCAAACCGCATAGCAGTTTTTTAGTTTCTATTCAAAAGACAAGCCCTCTACATGTTCTCCGACAAAGATACCGGCCATGTCTCCGGTCTTATACCATTTCGGTTTTCCGGGCATATCGTCCGTTATCTTCCGGCCATTGATAACAAGATTCACAAACCTGACATCGGATATCTTGTGATTCTCGTCATACCCGGCAATGATCGACAAGTTTTCACCTGTTCCATTGTAAGTAACATCCTTCACAAGCACATTCTGAACACCCCTGCCGGTAGAGACACAATACTTCGGATTATAACTGATTCTGAAATTCACAAGCTGCCCGTTCCGGAAATCTTCAATCCTGATATTTTCGAATGTAATGTTACGCACCAATGTGTTGTCACCGGGATTTATGGCAAGACATCCCTGATAATCAATTTGTTTCTCTGCCTGATCAAGAATATCTATATTTTTGAAGGTGATGTTCTGCACCGTGTCCATACCATTCGGATCTCCATGTCCTCCGACATTGATTGGATGAGCCACGTCAGCCCAAAGTGTCGCATTTTTCACCAATACATTATTGCTTCCCCCTTTATACCCTTGTGTAGAGGCATAAACAGCAGCACAGTCATCACTATTACGACAGAAGACCCCGTCTAGTGTCACATTGCTGCTTGAGAAGACATCCATTCCGTCACCCCAACCGTAATAGCTGATTGATTTCACATTCGTCAGTTCTACCGAATCGCATTGTCCTACGGGAAGCTGTGAAACCACAATACCGTCTACCTTGACATTTCTGGAACGTCTGATCTGAACACCGGCCCCTCTGCCATCGGGGTGCACCTCACCTCTTCCGAAAATATTCACATTATGTGCTCCTTCCGTGAATATATTACCATATACACGGGCTCCCCCGTCGATATAAACAGTGGTTCCTGATAGCACCCATAAAGTATCGTTAGGAAGATGATGCACACCGGGAGCAAAATAAATCAAATTGCTTCCCTTTTTTTTCTTAAGAGCTCTTTTGATTTCTTGGTCGGAAGGACGGAATCCATCAATCGGATTAGCAAAAAGATGAAGATTATGAAAAATATCTCCATTGACCTCAACCGACAAGTTGCGAGGATGTGAAAGTGAGAATGTCACCGTATCTCCAATACAATCGGGAGTTATCATATAGCTTAACGGACGTACTCTCACATTCCTGACTCTCTCTTTATTGCTGATCACCCGCACGTCTACTGTCCCGTCGAAATCGAAATAGGCCATAGAGGCAACCTCCACGTTATGCCCTTTTTCGTCAACCTTATCAACTTTAACAGGATAAACGTCAACAGGCAACCATTGTCCGCTACCCTGACGCACTTCCACTGAAAAATCGTCTAAGGTTTTCACTCCGGTCCCGGCAGGATATGTGACCACCTTTGCATCAAGCGAATGCATAGCTAATAAAGCCAACGAAAGAAATATCATTCTTGGATAATTCATACGATTAGATTTTAAATTTAATATTGAAATTTGTAACCCCTCTAATTTGAATACGTTTTGACTGCAAGAATCACCTAACTAAAAAACAAATATTTCTATCAAAAAAGAATCTGAATCAATTCCAACTATTTTTTGCCTATATAAAACAGAGAACGAATGTCTTGTTACAGAAAAGAAACGAATAAACAACCGCATCCTCTCACTTTTTCATTTATTTCTCTTTATGCAATTCCCCCTGAAAAATCCTTCAAAAGCTTCAGCCCCCCTGCAAACCCTTTGCAGGAGGGCGTTCCGGCTGAAAGATCACACCGGAAAAAAGGTTCAGGCCGCGGAAGAATCCTTCAGTTTCACCAGCCGGTACACATTGCCATACTCGGTATGAATGCGTTGTATTCCTAATGCAACCATCATCCTGCCTAACCGGTTCGGAGTCACTCCACGCATGGCTGCCGGATAATGTTTCTGCAAATAATTGAACAAATCCGTCGTGGTATAGGGTTTGGGCAGCTCCCCTTCTTGCGGCATCCGGAAACAACGCAAAAACAATTCCTGCTCGGCAGGCATTTTATAAAAATTCCGGTTGCTGTGCTGTATCTCCTTCTCTTCCTCTTCCGAGAACCAGTAACGCTCTCCCCCGGCCAACTCCGCTTTCAACTGGGCGAACAATTGCGCATGATCGGGTGGTGTGTAGTCAATCTTATTATCCACTTCCGCACAAAGGAAACGGCGGCTTCCTGTGGGATCAGTTAATAATGCGAATTAGTAGTTGAACTCTGATTCTTGTTTTAAAAAATTAGATAAATGAATGCGATGGCAATTTTTCCCATCGTATGTACCAGAAGCCCAGATGTAGATCTGACCTTCATCGCTCTTTGAATATTTGTTTTCTCATTCAGCCTGTTGAAAAACGATTCTATGGGTTGTCTGACCTTTGAAACAGCTGTAGAGAATAGGTCTCTTCCTGCTTTCTCTCTTTGAGTAATAATGGTTTCTTCTCCCTTTATTGCTTTTACGGGTGTTAGCATAGTAACCTCTTGTTCCTGCTGCTTGTTTCCCCAGAAAGAGAAATCGGAGTATATCTTATCCGCAAATATATCCCTGTGAATAATATTATCAGCCACTTCTCTTTTAAGAACCGTCAAGTCATTTTCCTCTGCCGATGATAATATTATCATTTCAGGGAATGGTATGGTCCCTTTTCTACGGAAAGCTAAGGTATGAAGTTTGATTCCGTAATAATACATGTTCTTGGTTGAGCAATAACTTTTGGTTGTTATTTCAGTAGCCACTTTTCCGTTTTTGTTCTTTCCTGCACAAGTAATAATGGGCATAGAGTCAATAAGTGATGTCATAGAATCGCAATCGGCTGGTTTAAAGAATGTAATGAGATGCTTTACGAGTTCGTTAATCGTTCCACTCATCCGGTTCAATCGATAGTTGAATGTCTGATAAGAAGGAAGATTGGGAAACCAAGAAAGCAAATATTCTTTAGTGAATGTATATATATCTTTGATGTTGAAGTAGTGCTGATATGCTCCACAGAACAGATATACAGTAAGCAGTTCCTCATCAGTGAAGATAGGATTTGCATTGTTACTGAATCTCTGGCAGTTGAACTTCAGTGAAAACTGGTAAACATCGCAGATATACATATATATTTTTATAAGTTTTAGCTCTTTCTCCTTGGGAATCATAATTAGAACTATGAGTGGTTTTATACTGATTTCCAAGGAGATTAAGAAATAAACAAACGAAATAATTATTTGAATAATAACATTTTAACTAACTGAATCAAGTAGGGATTTCAACTACTGATTCGCATACTTTAATATCCTTTGTGTCTCCATAAAAGTTCCATCTATGTCCATAAACAGCAATACAATCATCGGAGTTTCGCATGAACACATTGTCTACAGATACATGCTTACAACAGAAGAAATCAAATCCATCTCCCCATCCTTGATAACTAAATGACTTAATATTACGCAATGTGATTCTATCAGAAACGCCGCTACTTAATGTATTATAACGTGGGTTTACTACTGTCAGACCATCTACCAAAAGATTCTTTACATAATTTGCGCTAACCCCGTTAGAGGTTTCTAGCAACATGCCGTTTCCAGAATTTTGACATTCTCTGTGCTATCACAATTGAGGCGTCCTTTTAATACAGCTCCTCCTTCCAAATAAACGGTTGTATTGGAAGGTATGCGGAACTCTTTTGTTTGCGCATCCGGTTCGTGATAACCAGCTTCGAAATACATCACTTTGGGGTCTTTTTTATCAGGAACATCTTTAACAATAGCATTAGCAAACAAGTGCAAATTATGCAATCTGTCGCCATTGAACTCAATAGAGAGCTTTTGCGGCCTGTCTAATGTAAACAGTACAAAATTTCCATCTACTATCGGTTTTATATCTTTGGACAACGGACGAATGTCAACTGAGCGAACATCACCATTATTCTTCTGTATCTGCACTTCTATTTTTCCAGCAAAATCAAACTGTACCATAGAAGCGTCCGAACGGGTGTCCATATCCACTTTAACGTTGTATTCATATAAATCAGTCCAATCTTGTGCCCCTATCTGACGCACACTTACTGTATAGTCATCGTTATGACGTGCATAGTATAATTGCTGTGGAATAATCTGTGCATGTATTTCACCTGTTACAGCAAACAATAGGACTATCAACCATTGTATTTTCATAAAATATTATTTTTATAAATAGTAATACAAACTATATTTTTGATTTACAGGTGTCTAATTATCAGATGTAGCGAAATCACATGTAAAATTAGTCACATAACTCAGGCGATCTGTGAGACCCGAAGAGTCACGCTTTTGTATCCGCTGTCCTCCTATGTAAAGTTCCTTTATGGTCAGGTTCATGATTCCTGAGAATGTTGCTGAGGGATTTGCTATTGGCTTTACAAAATAAAGATTTTGCATCACGAAGTTTTGTATCATCTGCTTGCCATCTACCATAGTTTGGATAAAGGCCCATTTATCTCCGGGTTTCCAAAACGAACAGTTTTTAATTTTGATTTTTTCATACAAAGGCCAGGAAGTAGAACTGTCGTAGTTCACGAATCGGATGTCTCCGTTGCCATTCCTGCCGACTATAGCATGAAAATTATCAAAGTAGATTTAGTAGCCTGCCGCAGGTATCGGCCTCGGGATTGCTTGTTTTGGTATTGACTCCTGCACGTATGCAGTGGGCTAGCCGTGTCCATCCAATGGCATTGCTAACGCGGATGTTCTCTGTGTCGGAGTTACTCCAGTTCAGTCGCTCCTTGTTATAAACACCTGCCGCTGCGAATGTGTTGCGTATTTCTGCCGGATTCGCATCTGTATTCGTCAAATTTATGGATTTGTTCTCATTATAGGTGCGCATCGGAAATTCGTTCGAAGGATTATAATGGCCTGTAGCAAATGCATCATCATTTCCCAGGGTAATGGAGCCATTGACTGTTACGTTCTTACCGCTCGAAAGATTGAGCCCGTCTATCCATCCGTGATTGTAAGGCGAAAGCCCCTTAATATTGTTCAGGTCAACGTCTACAACATCATGTGTTTCCCAGTTCCATTGCTGGGAGTCGCGCATGTATGTGTCGTTGAATGTGATATTATTAGATTTTTTTACCACAACTCCCCCTTGATGCGGAGTATTTTTGGCATCTTTCCTGTCGGTTGAGAAAGAGAGACAACCTTGTCCATCGTGCATACCGCGACCTGAAACTGTTATAAAGCTGGAGTATGCAATGTAGATTGCCAGTTCGATAGCCTCTCTACACTCTTTTTGACGGTTTATCATGAGTGCATTTTCGTCGGTATAGACAAAAAGTGGCTTTCCGCCGTTGTTGACGTCTCCGTTCCAGTTATGTATTTTAAGACCCGACCATAAGTAAACTCCGGCAGGAATGTATAATGTATTGAATTTGGGCGTATTTTTTATTTTTTCCAAAGCCGCTTGTAGAGCATCGGAAAGGTCGTTTTTGTCTCTTGCTCTTAAGTTGGGGAACGCAACTATTTTACTTGTATACGAGACGAACCGACCGGATTCGTGATTCTATGTTAAAAGTTTTCCGTCATTAAGGCTGGCGTCTGTAATACTGCCGGCAGGACGGCAAATCTGTCCGACTGAGTCCGTAATTGGATTTTCCTGCAAGTAGTTTTCTGAAAACGTCCTGGAGTTAAGCACATTGGGTGCAGAAAGCGAGGGCTTCTTCGTCGTATCTTCCAAAGGGTCGTTTATAAGTGTAAGTTGCGGATTACTCGTTGAGGCATCTTGTGGATCATCGCCATTGATGACCACTATGGCATACGGCAGATTCTTCTCCATCTGAGGCGAAGCGAGCAATATCCATATTATGCCCCTGATTTCCATTGATGGTGTTGTCATAACGGATAGCGGGCACACTAACATCTGCGATCTTCACACCAAATCGCGTAGATATAGCGTCATTTCTCACATGTGAAGGGTATGCCACTCTACCCGGTCCCGTGGCTGGTATGGTAAATGGTGTGTATGCGTGGACAATGTTGTTTTGGGCATACAGAGGTAGCTCAGACAATAAACACAACATTACTGTTAGAATATTGCAAAATAAAATTTTCCTATTCATAAAATTGCTTATAGATGAATCTACTTTAAAAAGTGCGTTTCAGCACTTTTTAAAGTAGACTCATAGATTATTTGATTTTTAAAACGAATGATATTTCATTTGGCTTCACTTCAGAAGGAAGATCAATAATCAGGCCTTCAGCTGTTCTTTTAAAAGATACTTTGGCATCGGTTCCCAAAAGGCTGATGTCTCTGATTGATTGTGGATAAAGAGGATTACCTGCCGCTAATGATTTAATAATTACTTTATCATTTTCAGGCCATGCCATTACATGAGCATACAAAACATCCCCCTTAATTACGAAACGGATATCTTCGGCAGTGTAAGGTTTGTTCTTCCCTTCGTTAAAGCCTTGCACCGTCAACGGGTTGGGCGATTCGGCAACAGGTCCTTCGCCAAAAACAGTCCACGGGCGGGTATCGAAAACTCCTTCTTTATTCTTATCCATCCAGTCGGCTATTCCGTTTAGTATGGCTTCCTCTTTGTCGTCGATGGTTCCGTCTCCCCGCATGGGCACACTTAGAAGCATATTACCATTTTTACTGATGATTTCTGTGAGCATGTGTATAACCGTTTTGGCGGATTTATATGCATTATTATCATACGTAGGCTTGTGGTAGTGCCAATGTCCCAAACACGTGCATGTTTGCCAGGGTTTTTCCTGTATCTGATCGGGTACGCCTCGCTCTACATCCCAAACGAGGCATTCTTTCTGATCGTCGGTAAGTACCTTGGCAAATACTACCACTTCGTTTTTGCCTTTGTTTTCTTTCAGACTCTTGTTGTAAAAATGAGCTACAGTACGCAATCCGACATCGCTCACCGGCCAGAGGGGCATTGTGGTGTCATCGTAATATATCATATCCGGATTGTATTTATTAATCATATCCACATTGCGGTCGAAGAAGTTCTGGAAATATTCTTCGGTAGGTACGGCTGCTCCGTTTTTCCATGCCCACTGACTGTGGATACGATTGGTTTTTTCGCTTCTGTCGCTTAGCGGGTGGCTCTGTACGTATAATTCCTGCGGGTCGTATCCTTTCCACCATTTACCTTTACCGTCGGCCTGGGTTAGTTTTCCGTCATAAGGGATGCCTTTCATCGGGCCTTCTTTGTCGGAACGCTGAGCGGTTTCATACCAGGTCCATGCGTGTGCTGAGTGAATGCTTACCCCGAAGTACATTCCTTGGGCGCGTGCCGCTTTTTCCCATTTGCCTACAATATCTTGTCTGGGACCCATATTTACAGAATTCCACTTGTGGTATTTGCTGTCCCAAAGGTCGAAGTTGTCGTGATGGTTCCCCAGTGTGAAGAAATATTGGGCACCTGCTCTTTTATAGAGGGCCATTAGTTTCTCGGGGTCCCATTTTTCGGCTTTCCAGATATTAATTACATCTTTGAATCCGAATTCTGACGGATGACCATAGTTTTCTACGTGCCATTTGTATTGCAGGCTTCCTTCATCGTACATTCCGCGTGCGTACCAGTCGCCCTGCTCAGGTTGGCACTGTGGTCCCCAGTGTGCCCAGATGCCAAACTTTACGTTTCTGAACCAATCGGGCGCTTGCCCGTATTGTGCGAGTGATTCCCAGGTGGGTTCGTATTTCCCTTCCAGCATTTTTTCGTGGTTGGGGGTACAAGAGGTTAGTGTGACGCATACTAATATATATGCTAAGATAAGGGCTTTCATGATGGTTTATTATTAATTTTAGAAAGTAATTTCCTGATTATATCCGGCAGAAAGATGAATTTTTTTTCCTGCTAATACAATATTTACTTCAGAATCGGAAGAATAGTACCAAGTTCCGTTATTCTTATATATAGAAACGTAAGCGTTATTCGTTGTTTCGATTGTATAATTGCCTTTCTTTAATAAACTGCCGTTCCCTAAATAAAGCATTTCGATTTGTCCTTCCTTTTCTCGTATCAAACTAAAATTTCCTCTGAATGAAAGATTTCCTTTCAGATGATGTGGCTGGTTATCAATGGAATGTAAGAGATAATCCTTTTTGCCATTTGTGGATGCAACTATTAATCCGATAAAATTATTCTCGGTATGGAGTGCTGTTACGCTTTCTACCGATTTTTTATTATTCTTTACCGGCTCGAAAATTCCGATAAATGGCTTCGTCCAAGCATTGCTGTTCTGCCGCACCACTAAGGTTGGGGTGAATGAGGGTGGGGTGGAAACTTCACCTGGAGTCAAGGCTTTATTCAACGTGGTATAAGGTGCATCTACCTGATATATTTCACGGTTTTCGGCGCCTAACATCCACATATACATTGAAATCGGACTCTTATCATTCTTCCAATGAGCTATAAAATCATCTTTATAAGATATCTTACGGGGATTCGTAAAATAATCGTATCCTTTGCTGTATGTAACGCCTAAATCTTTGACACTTGTTAATTTCAATTCTTTATTCGATTTGGTATATAAAGACAAAGAAGTACCTAAATTATGGTACAGGTAATCATTGTTATCTAAATTCGAGCGGAAAAGATCTAAATAATAGCCTGTTTCGTCGGAAGTTCTAATGGTTGCAACCATTCTCCGCTTCTCGCCGGCAGTAACATCGGCAAAATTGATATACGGACTTAATTCTTTGCTATTTGTATAGCTAAGAGAATCAACCATAGGCTCCATGGCGTTAATCTTGATTTCTCCTTCAGTGTATCCCGGCATAATTGTGTTGCTTCCCGTAGCCGATTGATGATAGGTGACATCTGTGCTCCAATAAGATTCATATCCTGCTGCATCAGGAGCCAGGGCATAACCAAATCCGTATAATTGCATTGCTAATCCGTTAGCACTTAGATGATATCCTTTTTTGCCACCGTAAAGCAGGGCCATCATCTTATTGTTACCATTATAGTTCTTCATCGTTATCATCCGGTGATGTGCGGAGTAAGATATTCGTTCTGTTTCTATATTTTCCACCTGAGGAATGGAACGAACGTAGGTACATAATCCGGTCCAATTTGATTTGGATCGATTATAGTTTCCTGAATTGATACCCGTATTCAAAGCGGCGGCAATCTTTTTAATATTGTCTTCATCTTTGGTTAAGGTATAATAGGTCAACAAATTCTCAAACATCGTAAAATTGGCACTTCCTCCGCGGCTGTCGCCAAAAACAATCAGGTTACACTGTTCATCAATCCACGGGAATACGGCCAAAGCGGCTTTTTGCATAACAGGATTATCTGCAATAATATCTATCCCATTGCTTTTTAGCATTAAAGCGATGTCAAGTAGCATGCTTACGGTACCCAAGGCATATCCGGGAGACTCCGGCCAAAGCCCTGTCACAGGATCGTAAGATTTTAATATATCGGGTAATGCCTCGTGGTACTTTGTTGTTTCAGTGGTGAAATAATGCAAATAATACTCACGTCCTTTGCCATCTTTGTAAGCATCGTTGCTTTCAAGTACAAGTATGGGGCGAAGCATCATGTTCCAACCATTCACATTCCAATTGCCGTTATGCCCACCCCGAACAAATCCAATATCAATGAAGCGTTTTAAAACGATGCTTGTTATTTCTTGCAGGGATTTTCCTATTTCCTGTAGGTGTGGATCTGGGTTTCTTTTTAGATATTCATACGCGAAATCATAAATTTGCGCAGCATAAGGAGCCATGTCATCGTGTATTTGCTCGTAGTCATAGTAACCGCAGATACCGCCGGGTTCCCATCCACCGGATCCTCCGGTAGAACAATCCGGATCCAATATCGGATTCATATAATAAACACCCTTTAGCCAGGTGTAAAATATATCAGCTGCAAACTTTCCATATTTTTCTTTTCCCGTAATCCAATAAAGAAAAGATGCTTCTTCAGCTAAGGCTAAGATGTCAATATTATTATATCTGATCATGTGTCCGGATTCTTTGTAAGGAATAAGAACGGGAGGAAGTTCCGGATTTGTTTTAGTAATCCCCCACATATCGCCGGTTTCATTGTAAGGAATCCGATCTTCCAATGGAACATTTACATATTTATTCCATGTTCGCATTCCAGGCATTCTGAGAGTTGGAACAGGAGCATTTCCTTCTCCTCTATCCCAGTTTTGCTTTTTCAAATAACACTGAGTATAATGTTCTCCGTCTTTCCAGTACATCGCCAAACGAGAAATTATCCATTCGGGATCGTTTGTATGCCGGTCTGCGTATACATCTATTTTGATTCTTATGTTTTCGTAAGCATCCTTGGCCCATTGCTCTTCTTTTATCTTTTGGATTACTTCTTTTTTATCGAAGTTGTAGGTTCTCAGTGATTGTCCCTTTACAGTAGAGCTAAATAGACATAACAATATAACTATTACAATACTATTCTTCATATTTACAGTATATATTTAAAGGGTAAAAATATCTACGATAATAAAATATTACCGTAGATATTTAGCTTGGTCAATAGAAAGATTTGCTACTTTATAAAATCTTCAATTACTATTGTAAATATAGCTTTTTTCCCATTGGCGGCAGTTACCTGATATTTATATTCTTTACCTATTTCAAATGATCCCGGAAGCCCTAAGGTTGGAGCACCATCTACTGGGGCAATCTTTGCTGCTGCACTAATTACGGAAAGCAGATATAGATTGCTGATTGAAACAGTATTTCTCACTTCAGCATTAAACGCATTAAACGACGTTGATGTACTGGCCGCCGGAACAGTTATTTTAAAGCGGATTTCATTATTCTCATCGGGAGTACCTTTACTTAATGTCATTTGTTGACGACATAATTGATCGTATCCATTATTGTTTTTTGCTATCCATCTATGTTCCATGGTGATGGAGGAAATAGCGCACAAATCAGAGTTTTCTATATCATCTAACCCATGTTCAAGGCAGGATGTAAATACAAACAGGCTACCTAATATCAAAAGGAATATATTCTTTTTCATGTCCATATTTTTATTGTTAATAATTAATATCTAGGGTTTTGTGGTGCATAATTGGGATTTGCATCAATATATTTTTTGGCAATTGGAAACAAATACCGGTATCTGTTAAATACAAAGTTATTGGTTGATGAGTTTAAAAGTAAATCAACATACTCATAGGATTTTCCATCGGCAGCAATTTCCAGTTGCTTCATAAGACCAAAATTCATCTGGTCAATAATTTCTGCGTTTTTCTTATGAATACCATAGCGTAAAAGTGTATAATAACGATCATTTTCCAACATTAACTCTGCGTTGCGCTCATCCACATAGATCTTCCATAATTCGTCACCGTTTTCACTGAGCAAAGCAGGTAATTGTCCGTTGTTGGTGCGTGTTTTATTGATATAAGTACGGGCGTTAGTCCAATCCTCTTTCAACATATAAGCCTCTGCTGCATTCAGATAAGCTTTCGATAAACGTAAACAATTACGGTGGAAACCGGAATAGTCTTGCTGAGTCCAGGCTTTGGTTTGCGGAACCGGTTTGATAAACAGATATCCGGTTATCGCACCATAGCCATTCAATGTTTTGAAAGATAAAGGATGCATATTTCCCCCACGGCGCACATCAAATTGGTTGCCAAAGTAAGTGCTTCCGTCATAAGCGATTGTTCCATAAAAGCGGTTATCCCGATTTGCATACATTAATTCTGAAATATCGGTTACTCCATCGGCAGCAGCTGCTGCGTTCAGGGCATATACTCCATCGGTCACCGTAACATATTTTTCAAACAACTGCGACTCTTGCCAGCGACGAGCTTTGCCATCTAAATCTTTAATGTAAAACGACTCTTCTACTGTTTTAGGATTAGGGGCGATGGTTTGCCATCCATCAATCAGGGTATATCCCAGATAAGGTTTATTGTTATAAGAAACTTTAACCTCATCAGTAAGTAAATCGTCATAAAACGTAGGTAAGTAGCAGTTAATTTCCACCATCTTGTCATTTCTAAGCTGGTATAATCCGGGCGGTGTGAATTGAGCCAAAATAGTTTCGGAAGGATTTCCGGCAACGTATGCAAGATCGTTAAACTGTTTTTTCCAATCGGCGGCGGTTTCTAATTTATAAATGCCAAGTGCATCCAGATTTTCTACTGCCTTTATGGCTGCATCATAATAGGGCTTGAGATCAATAGTAGGTTGTATATTGTTTATCATTGCATATTTAATGAATGCGGCCGCATTAATATTAGCCTCCGAAAGTAAGGCGTAGGCTGCCCCTTTATTCGGTCTTCCGGAGGGAGATGTTTTATTTAATAAATCAGCAGCTTTTTCCAGCAATCCAATTCCATAATCAAAGGTCTCTTTAGCGGATGCGCGTGGTAAATCCAATTCGTCATCGGGAGTCAGTGTTTTATCAATAATCGGATATCCGCCAAATGCTTTCGCTCTGGTAATATAGTTCAATCCTTTGGCGAAATAGGCTTGTCCCAACATATCTCTTTCAATTTCTTCACCAAAACCACACCCTGCAGTTAAATGATCTATGGCAATGTTACAGCGCCTTATATCTATATAATTGTCAAAAAGGCCAATATCGGTATTTTCATTCCAATTAGAATCATCTTTGGATGCTGCTGCACCTCTGTTCCAATTACTATAGCAATTGTCTGATGTAATATCTGTACCGGGGGTTAATGGACCGGCATAAAGCGAAAACCAGGTTTCATTGCCGTAGTCATTACGTCCGGTCATATACCATATTCTATTCAGGTAAGCTTGTGCCAGCTTAGGATCACTCCAAACAGTTTCCTCTGTTCTTAAATCAAGAGGAGATTTATCCAGTATATCTTCGCATGAAGTCAACATGTTTATGGCTACTGCAACCATACAAATTAAGTATATATTTTTTTTCATATCTGTTTTTTTAAAAATCCTAAATTTATCACTAATGAGTATGTTCTTGTTACCGGATATGCTTGAGCACTTGCGTCTTCTACAGCTCCGGTTTCCGGGTCACCATATTTCATTGATGGACATATTGTGAACAGATTTGTTCCGGTTAAGCCAATTCTGGCTGTACCTACCCATCCGATTTTTTTGAGAAGGTCTTGCTTCAAATTGTAGGATATACTTAGATTTTTCAAGCGGGCATACGTTCTGTTCACACGCCAAAAATCCGAATTAGCTCTGTTCAATTCTCCGTTCCATGCTCCATAGCTATTATCTGCACGCGGATATTTTGCATCTACATTGCCCGGATGATAAAAATCCAACTGATCTTTATAATAGATTCGACCCCACCCGGTTCCTCTGGCACTAGCGTTTATTAAGCCGTATTGAGGACCTGATCCTTGAAATAATCCTTCTACAGACCATGCTTTCCATTCTAAACTGAAAGGTATTCCCCACTGCATGATTGATTTACGGGGTTTATTGTCGTAAACCATATCTTCTTCATTAATAATACCATCACCGTTTACATCAACAAAACGTATATCACCCGCCATCATAGCGTTTCCTCTATCTTGAATCGCTGCGTTTAATAACTCGTCAGAGTTTCTGAACAGGCCTTCATTAAGATAGACCAGACCTCCCTGTCCAATAGTGACATGAGTTTTTCGCTTATTGGGATTACCTAATGCTACGGCATTATCCTCTGCTTCATTTTTTTCCCATAATTCATCATAGAAAGTAAGGTTTGCACCCACGCTATAGGTGACATTTCCGATACGATCTTTCCAATTTAGGAAAAACTCTGCGCCGGCACGCCGAAAAGCATCATCTGATTTAATCTTTGGAAGACCATAAATATAGGTGTTTCCATTTCTGCCTATATGATTTCCTAAAGTAGAACTAAACCGTTCGACTGGACTAATTAAATACCCTTTTGTACGACGAAAGAAGTAATCAGCGCTACCTGTAAGATGGTTATTAAAGAAACCGAAATCTACACCAATATTCCATGTTGTTGTTGTATACCAGCTTAAATCTTTACTGGTTAACGCTGCCGGTGTAACTCCCGGTACAATTGCTCCACCAATATAAGTTGCATTCTGGTCTACTCCCCAATTGGAAAGGTAATCAAAACGGGAAGAGGTTTCACCGATTTGCCCGATAGAGCCCCGTAATTTAAACATATCCATCTTGATGGCAGATTTTATACTATTCATAAAGCTTTCGTTTGAAACCATGTATCCCAATGCTACAGATGGGAAGAATCCCCAACGGTCACCTTTTGCAAATCCGTCGTTGCCATCGTAACGAAAACTGGCGCTAAGTAGGTATTTTTCGGCATAGTCATAGCTCAAAGTTCCAACATAACCCAAACGACCTCCTTCAGAAGCACCTCCGGCATTAGTCTGTCCGTTGGTAGGCCCGGCGAAAAGTTGGTCTATATTATCGAAATAGTTAATACGTTTGGCAGAAATATCTTCCGAATAGTTTTCGCGTTGATTGTAAAATAATCCAAGCGACAAATTATGTTCCGCGAATTTCTGATCGTATTGAAGACCGGCATTGAATTCGTATACCCAGTTATATGCTTTTTTCATATTCAAAATAGGCGAACCTATTTCTACTGTAGTACCGTCCTCATTATAAGTTGGAACGTTGTTTGTCCATTCTTTTCTATTTGTACTACCTAATGCATAATTTCCCCAGAACACTCCTTTCAGGCCTTTTATCCATTTTATATCCCATTCTAAATTTAACCGGGCATCTGTACCGAAATTGAAATCTTTAGTATATCCACCGTTGGTATCTGCATAGGTTGCCATGGGGCTGTTTGGAGCGTATGTTCCATTCGAATTATAAGTCTTTTGCAACGGACTTAAGCTTATTATTCCTCCAAAAACGTCTCCTCCAAAAGACTTATTGTCAACTAAATAAGGGCGTAAGTCGACTCCCAGCTTCACACCTGCATTCCTGAAATGATGGTTCAGATTTATTCCCAGACTATAAGTCTTGTAATCTTTCGGATTATATTTTCCTACAACTTTCTTTTGTAGGGTTCCTTGATCGTACACCATGAATGACACACGATATTGAGTGTCCTTAGAACCTCCATCGAGGTTTAAAGTATGGCGTTGCGATAATACACCTTTCTTTATTAGCTTATCCCACCAATCTGTATTGGGATAATCAGCGGAGGTTCCGTTTTTAATCAAAGCTAATACTTCATCTGAATAAAGTTTGGCAGATCCCATATAGTCACTGATGGCGTTTTGCATCTCGGCAAGTTCCAGTGAATTATACTTTTTCCGGATTGACGTTGGTACATTATATTGACCGTCAAAAGTATATTCGATTCTCATTTTGCCCTCACGACCCTTTTTAGTAGTTACAACGATTATACCGTTTGCTGCTGAAGCTCCATAAACAGCACTCGAAGCGGCATCTTTCATGATTGACATGGATTCGATATCCTGAGATGACAAACGCAGGAATGCTCCCTTGTCCCGAACTATTCCATCAATAACATACATTGGATCTCCACCGCCACGAATAGATATGGAAGGGGTTGCATCGGGACCTCCACCCTTATTGGTAACAATTACACCTGGTACGCGTCCTTGCAGGGCATTTCCCAAATCCTTGTAACCACTCATCTGTTCAATTTGTTTCATATCAACGTTTGTAACAGAGGCAACTACTTTGCGTTTAACTGTAGAAGTATAGGCCATTACTACAACTTCATCGAGCAATTCCGAATCTTCTTGTAAAGTTATAGATACACTTCCCTTCCCGTTTAAATGGACTTCTTGCGTCTTATACCCTATATATGAAATCACCAATGTAGCATTAGAGGCCGCATTTACTACGAAGTTTCCATTGATATCAGAAATAACACCGGTATTAGTTCCTTTCACCTGAATACTTGCACCAATTACCGGTTCGCCATTAGTATCTGTGATTTGGCCTTTCACTGTTCCCGATTGCATCATAATCTGTACTTCGCTGGTATCAGCGAGCACACGCTGTGGACTACCTGCCAGCATTGCAGAAGCCATCACAGTTGAGAACAAAATCCATTTCGAGGAAAATTTTAGAAATTCATTCTTCATAATTCATAAATTTAGAAATTAACACTATTATAATATTGATATTATGTAAATTTAGATACACTGTTGCATATATTCACGAATCTCTTTACGGCTGATGAACAAATGATTCTCAACTGTGCGGTGAGAGAGGTTTAGATCTGCAGCGATGTCTGCTGTAGATTGATCTTCAAAGCGATGCAGTGTATAAATTTTCTGACGTTGAAGTGGCAACTTTCTTAATTTAATAATTTCGTGTGTCAGCAAATCATTAGCTATGATTCTACTTTCAGTTTCATTATTACTATATTCGGCAACATCATACATATAAGAAGTCATTTCCTGTTTCCTGTAGTAGCCACGCAAATAATCAGTCACCAGATTACGAGCTATGGTAAATATGAAGTACTTCACCGTGTCACGGCGCAACATCTGATTATATTCCATCAAACGAAGAAACACGTCTTGTGATAAGTCTTTGGATTCCTCTTTGCTATTTATTTTGTGGTAGATATATAAGTAGACCGAATGATGATAGTCGGTATAATATTCTGCTATCAATTCAGTGGTTGTCATCGAAGTATTTTTCATATTTCAGACCTTGGTTAATGGTTTTACATTTGTTTAATGACAGCAAATATAGGAAGTAAAAACTAGAAAATATTATTTTGTTCGGCTAACAAATCTCATCTAATTTACTTAGATTAAAAATAAGATAAATTGTTGTTTATTAGATATATAATAATGTGAGACTCATGGTATCATATAATAATTTGAGACTCTAAAGGAAAAAATAGAATGTACTTTCTCTCGAAAATATAAATTTCATCATTCAAGATAGGGAGCTCAAAAAATGAATGTGTCAGAATCGAGCATAACAGTCGATATCTGACACATTCTTTATCTTTAGAATTTACACTTAACTTCTTCGCCTGAATAGCGAATCACTTTACTTTTGCTTGATTTCTGTTCGTTAGGAGTATGCAAGACAATTCGCATTGAGCGTATTTTTTCCATAGCATCAAATTCACCTGTTCTTTTTCCGAGCGTCAGAACTTTCTTTTTGTCATTCCATGTTAGCTTAATCGTCGTGAATGCTCCTTGTTCATAATTGTAGTTATCGCCTTCATCTTCATATAAAGTAAAATCGGCATCCTTACCTGGATAAACAATTATTTCAATTTCTTTACCTGGTAATTCTCCAGTGTGTTGTACTACAGGGCCCATGGGGATAATGGAACCTTGGCGCACAAATAAGGGTATCTGGTCTATAGGTGCATCGGCTTTAATCACTTGCCCACCCTTATAAGCTTTTCCAGTGTAGAAATCATACCATGTTGTCTTTTCCGGTAAATATACGTTTCGCTTCTTTTCTTTTTTTTCAGGAATAGCAGCCTCATTGTCATAATACATTGGAGTAACTACCGGACATACCAAAAAAGCGGGACCAAACATAAATTGATCTTTAATATCCCATACTTTCGAATCATCGGCAAAATCAAATGCCAGTAGACGGCTGATGGTATAATTGTTTTGGCTAATCTCTCCTGCCAATGAATAAATATAAGGTAGTAGACGATAACGTAAATGGATTGTCTTCAGCAGGCTATCATAAAAGGGCTCACCAGGTTTTCCGAAGTTCCATATCTCTCGTGGAGTATCTGTACCATGGCTACGGAAAAGTGGAAGGAAAGCACCATACTGAAACATTCGGGTATAAAATTCACGGTAGCCAGGATCCTCTACTCCCTGATTATAGTTTCCGTTCCAAAACCATTGTGATTTCCTTTGGGTGAAAAAAGCTCCTATATCTACCGTCCAATAGGGACATCCAGTTGCCATAAAGTTTAACCCTGCCGGAATCTGTTGAGCAAATGATGCCCATGAAGCGTGTGTGTCGCCATTCCATGTTATTGTGGAATAACGCTGTTGTCCTGCATAAGAGGAGCGGGTCAAGTTGACTACACGTTTCCGGTCACTTGTCTCGCGTTGTTTTTCATAGATACCTTTGGAATGATAGAGCGAGAACAGACAGCTTCGTTCAGCTCCCAGTACATCACTCAATAATTTCAGATTACCTTTCCAACGCTCTTCATGGCTATGCTGACTGTAATCTTGAGGCATATTTTGCCAATCAGCATCTAATGGTTCCGAACAGTCGCACCACCATGCGTCGAATCCATTTTTAAAAAATTCATTATTAGCATATTCCCAGTAAAGATTACGGGCCAACGGATTGAAAGCATCATAAACAGAACGTTCAAGCATCAAGCCTTTTGTCATAAAGTCTTTTGTTTGCGGACTATTTGTTGGATTAGGCCAGATTGATACCATTAGCTTAGCGTTCAAAGCATGGATGGAGTCTGCCAGATTTGCCGGACTGGGATAATAGTTACGATCCATCTTCATATAACCCCAATTTCCTTTAGGCCAATAGTTCCAGTCTTGCACAATAACATCGAGCGGTACCTGGCGCTGACGATATTGAGTTACCACATCAATGATTTCTTGAGAACTTTTATACCGTTCTTTCGACTGAATGTATCCAAAGATATAGCGGGGCATCATTGGGCACTGGCCTGTCAATAAACGATATTGTCCTATTACCTTATCCAATGTACACCCTTTCATAAAATAGTAATCAATCTGCTTGGCAGCCTCTAATTCTATGAAGCTATTTTCATTTTTATCTTTGAACAACATACCACATCCGGCATCAAATAACAAGCCATATCCGGCTGTAGAGTTTAACACCGGAACCATAGCCTTTAAATTGTGCTGGCATAAATGAAGCTCTTTTCCACGCAGATTCAAGTAATCTTCTACATGTGATCCCAGCCCGTAGATGGCTTCCTTTTCCGACCATTGAAAATGATTACGATATTTCCAACTATATCCGGTAGTGTCACGACGAAGTACTTCTTTGACTTCTTTTTCTCCGTCGGCTGTTTTTACAATTTGTTTACTATCGTCATTATAGATAACATTTTCCGTATATATCCGTTCACCTTCACGCGGATTAAGCTCTTTTTCTGCAAGCAGCAAGCGATTGCTTTGTACATCTTTATACTTAATGGCATAATTTCGCAAATCAATCTGTACAATCAAGCTGTCCGATAATAAAGACAAGTCATTTCCATTCTGTATAACCTGAAAAGGTACTTTTTTCACTGTACGAGGTACACATACGATGGTACCATTACCCAGAAATTCTTTTTCCTTTGTATATTGCACACGTACAATGTCCGATGAAACAAACTCAACTCGCAGTTTACCTTGCTCTGTTTGGAAATTAACTCCATTCTGCAAGATAGTAAATCGTTCATTACCCTTATTCCGGGCATTTACGGTAAAAAACATCAAGCACACAAGGCTTACTACAGAAAATCCCCTTAACAGCCATTGATGTTTGTCAACTGGCTTCAATAGAAAACGTACATTCATATAATTTTTAATTTATTTAATGAAAAAAAATATATTATATAATAGTACGACAATGCTATACAATTCACCTAAGCAGAAGCCTAATTTAACCAATAGTAGTTTAATGTGTCATTTACATACATATTCATTAGGAGTAATGCCAGTGACTTTTTAGAATTAGAATTAGTGTAATTTTTTTTTCTTGTCAAAAGCTCCAACTATTCCACTAAATGCTTGCACCCATCAGCATCATAGGCATAAGATTTCTTGTCTATGGATTGGCATGAAACCCGCAGAACCAAAGTGAAAAAAGATGAATGTATTTTTTGTCGTATTCTTTTTATTATAATTATAGATTTTATTGTATCACAACCACAAATCCGCCACGTGGTAAACATCCTATTTCTAAATCGGCCTGTCTATCCGGCAGGGGAATATTTTCTTCAATAGCAAAATTTCTGTCATCGGTGTCGTCTTTGAATAAAGACATTTTCTTGCCACGTACAGGAATATCTTCAAAAGACACATGAAGCGTTCTTGGCTCATTGGTACCATTAATACCTGCAATATACCATATATCGCCTTTTCTCCGTGCCATAATAACTTCTACTCCGGGATAACCAGCCAAAAGATGTTTTACAGCTTCTGGCAAATTATCATACACTGAAGGCCTGTCGGGCATGTGCTACAAAGCCGATTCAAAAATCACGGGTAACGCAAGCTCATGCCCGTGCGATGTGATATGCGGATGCTGTGAATCGGAAAAAGTTCTCGGAGTGTAATCCATTTGTCCTATCACATTTCTTGTGAAAGGCAGTGTGACATTATGTTCAGCAGCCCGATTGGTCAGTATTGCATTATTATTATACCACTCGGCACCGTACAATCCCTCCACCGACATCATATGAGGATATGTGCGTTGCCAGCCGCGTGGGATGGTGGCACCATGAAAATTAAGTATCAGTTTATACTTCACTGCATCCTGCAGGTTACCTCCATTTTCCATTTCATCCCATTCCCAGTCTATCAGGTTATAAGGCCACTTCATGCGGACAGCCAGGTCGATGTATTCTTTCACCCTTTGATAATCCTTGGAACCGTGATTGTATGCCCAGTATATCCACGATACCATACCGGGGATTATCCATTCCGTATCCTCCACTTTGGAAGGATCGGATACATCGGTCACCAATGTAGACTCCACCACATCGGACAAATCTCCTATGATAAGCAACCGCCAGGGAGACTCCCATGAGCCATCACTAATCGGCTGTTTATCGGCCAGTTAATCTGATAACTATCACGTTGGTCTCCATTATACAAAAGAGAACCGCAATGTTCGCGCCTGATATTTGCTTCAGTTATCAGTACAAACACTGAGTCTTGCGGTTCTACGAGTGCGGGATACCCCCAGAGATTAATCTCTGGACGGTCGGCAAGTTTTCCATCTGTCAATAGGGGAAAGAACTTTTCGTATCCCAGCTCATATTCTTGTATCCATCTTCTGGCGCCTTTCGGAACAGCATATGCGGTATATTTATGAGTTACATACTCTTTATCAGTAATGGCATTTATTCCGTACTTCAAAGCAACACCATCATTATAGGTCCTGAATGTAACTTCTAATGTCTGTCCCGCTTCATTTTCAAAAGAATAGATGCGTTCGGAAGCTTCGTTTACGCAATGACTACGTTTGCCCGTCATCATTCTGTAATCATCGGTCACATGCTTCACAGTGGAAACAGATTTTAATTTCAGGTTTCCGGCCAACTTCTGTGCATCTGTTTCCAGCCCCAACTTTGATTGAGAAAGAATACGTTTACCTTCATAATCCACATCTACGAAATCGGTCTCTCCCTTATCATTGAAACAATAAATACCTAAGCGGTCACCCCAGTAATTTCCCCATACCAATTGATAAGGTTCACCAAATAATAGAAAGTTATCTCCGTCCAGGCTATAATAGTATTGGGATTTACCATCTAGCCCCCATTGTGTCCTGCGCTAAACATATTGCGGCTGGATTGATTTTCCTCTTGTTATGTTATCATTTTTTCTATATTCCAGATAGCAGATACCATCTTCTTTTACTATGCCAATAGTCGCATGTTGTGAAGAGAAGTGACAAAGTCCGTTCTTTTGTCCGTCTTTCATATTGGAAATATCCATCCTTATCACGAGACGTCATTATCTTGCTTTCTGAAAGTCTGCTACGTAAGTGTATTGCCGGCCTTCAGTAGTTTATCGGTCTCTAAGGGTCGGTAAGCTTTCAAGCGCAGCCAGCCCGGACGTTCGGTGAGTGAAAAATATTTCTTCCTCGGTTGATAGTTCCATTGTCACTGCGGGGCAAGCTGTTCATCGTCGAAGTCATCACTACGCTTGATAGATAGTTTCTCAATATATTTGAAAGGTATCTTTCCACCCCATTTCATTGCACCGATGTTCTGGGGAAGTACTTCACCCGGTATGGGCCAGCCATCTACCCACGTAACGGGTAGCAGACTGACAATTCGCCCGCTCCGGTCTTCTGTGCCGTGGTGAGTAAGGAAATACCAGTTATTATCTTTTCCCGGGATGATGCCTCCCTGGTTTGGTTCCATGGTTTCACAACCGGGCAGTGCCAACTGTTTTTCTTCTTTATATGGTCCTGTCAACTTTCTGGAACGCTTTGCTATGACGTAACGGCCCACTCCCGGCTTATGCTCACTGAAAATCAGATAATACCGACCGTTTACCTTAATCAATTTACTGGCTTCCCTGCCACTGCCCGAATTGATGAGTACCGCAGATTTCCGGTCAATGCTTTTCCCATCTTCAGCCATCTTAAAGAGATAGGTTTTATATCCGTCGGCAAAATGGGTGCCGACAAAGTAGGCTTTTCCGTTGTCATCCCACATTGCGGTACAGTCGTCCCAGCCGGCTTCGGCAAGAAGTGGTGTCAGTGGTTCCCACGGACCTTCGGGCTGAGAGGCGGAGGTCATGAAATATCCTTCGTACGGTGTACCGAAGAATAAGTAGAAACGCCCGTTATGATGGCGGAGTGTTCCGGCCCATACGCCACGGGCATAACGGTCCATGCGGATCCAGTTCAAGGATTCACTTATTTGGGGTCAGGTCATTTATAATATTACTGTATATTTCTCAGTTCACCAGGTCTTTGGAATGTAGTAGCGTCATTCCCGGAGAGAACTGAAAGGTGAAGAATATCGCATAGTAGTCTTCGCTTATCCGGATGCAATCAATATCGCTATAGTCTGATGGAATGATGGGGTTCAGGTAGGTACCGTCCTTCTGGTCGCCCCAGTTTTGCCAGTTCCCCCATTTGGCTTGTTGCGGCCCCATCAGGCAATCATTAAAATATACACAAAAGATTAGTGATAACAGGTGTTTCATACTAACTTCTTGTTAGTAAATATTCCATTCCCAAATTCCTTTTACACCCTTTGATATCTTTATCTTGAGATACCGGTATTTCTTGTCTGGTGTATCTGTATGCGGCGACTGTATTTTTATATCTTCATGTCCTCCACAAGCTTCCCATACTTTTCCATCGGTGGACCCTTCAAGCAGATAGGCGTGTCCGGCTGTGGGACGTACAAAGTAGATTTCGCTATGGCGTACCTTTCTGATTGTGCCCAAATCTGCAATAATCCAGCTTTCATTATCCCCGTTAGCGGCCATCCATCGCGAGCCATTGGCTCCGTCTGCTGCAAAAGCAGGAACAAAATATTCTGTACGGCGACACAAAGTATCCTTCATCGGTTTGATGTGTAAAGGCTTTGCTATACTGGATGCATAAATGGTATCTATCTTTATCTTCTTCTCCCGCTTTACCTTCCGCAAGGCACCCACTCCATCCAGAGTAAGTTCAACAGGCCGGATTGTGCCGTCTTCATTGAATTCTAGCCGGTTTACATAAGTTTGTCGGTTTGTACTACGCCGACCAAATTCCAGATAAGCGAAATAGTAATCATCCGTTCCATCTGGATGAAAGACGCAGCCATGCCCCGGGCCAAAAACGCCTTCTTCATAGTCAGTTGTAGAGACTATATCCTGTTCCGGGTATTCAAAGGGGCCCATAGGAGAAACTTTACTCATTACATAGGCGTATTGATATTTTTCATCTCCTCCAATGGTATATAGGTAATAGTATATGCCTTTTCTTTTAAAGAAGATAGGACCTTCAGAGTATTCTTTCCGGGGAGTAGTGATAATTTGTGTAACCGAGTCTACGGTGATCATATCTTTGCCCAGTTTGCCCACATGGCGACGTCCCCAAAATACATAAGCCTGACCGTCATCGTCAATGAAAACCTCGGCATCGATGCCACTGGGATCTTTTGTCTGCAATAAAGTAGAAGATGTGAAAGGCTTGTGGAACTCATCTTTTCCGCGAGCCAGCTTAAACGGGCCCTCGGGACTATCAGAAACAGCTGGATACATATATCCATTGATGGTGGGATATATATAATACTTGCCATTGGCAAAGACGGCTTTACTTGGAGCCCAATATTTCTCTTTCATAGCAGAAGGGAAATAAGTACCTTCAAAGCTCCAGTGAACAAAATCCTTTGATTTCCACACAACAGGTGGTCCTGAAGTTTCTAATCCCTGACCATATCCGTCGGTAGTGGCATAGCAGTAAAACATACCGTTGATCTCTTGAATACTTGCATCTGCAATCATATCAGGTATCAGGGCATTACCGAAAGGATTGCTTACTTCTGTCTGTGCTGTTATTGGTTCTGAAATCAGAATGCCAAGCACTAAGCTAATAAAAATATTTATTTTCATAATATTGCAATACTTTTTGGTTAGATCAACTTTAAGAAAAGGCAAAGTAAAGCTTTTCTATCAACCAGAAGGTATAAAAACAAGCCATAAAAGGTATAAAAACTTTCATGATACGCTTAAATACCCAGATGAAAGGATTTGAATATTATTCGTATAGATAAAACATTCGTTCCATTAATTTCCATTTTTCAGCCGAAGTACTTTCTGCGCCACACTCTTGGAATCTGGATACATAATTTTCCCATTCTGCTTGTCTGGGTAAGTGGGATAATTTATTCATGGCAGTTTCCCAATCAAAATCAAGTGGTGTTTCTACAATCATGAATAGCCTTGACCCTGCTATATATATTTCCATTTCTAAAATACCTACTGAACGAATGCCTTCCCTTATTTCCGGCCAAGCTTCTGCTTGGCTATGGCATTTCTTGTACATTGCAATTAAATCAGGATTGTTTTTTAAATCCATGGTCTGGCAATATCTCTTCACGGGATAATGATATTCTTTTATTTTGTATCCTTTATCTTTCATAATCTTGTTACATTAAGAGAACCCTTATACTAAATTAAGTATCCGGATTTTTTCCGGATACTTAACCATACCTATTAATAACTTAGCTATCTGTAAATTTGAAAACTAATTGTATCCTGTATTCTGTTTGAGGTTTTTGTTGACATTCAAATCATTCTGTGGTATTGGGAAATAGCGATTGTGAGATGACCATGTACGTTTCTCAAACTGATAATACATATCTTCATCCACAGGAGAAGCAGCTGTTCCGCTCCCTCGGTAATTCCGGGCATTGGGATCATTTGATAGTTTAACCCCTGTAAATGTATGATTTAATTCTTTCTCTGCAATTCCCCAACGTAATATATCATAATAACGCAAACCTTCAAAAGCTAATTCAACACGTCTTTCTTTGCGGATGGCTTCGCGCACGAGTTCTTGTGTCGGTACATCTGCTTTTTTAATGTCTGTCAGTTTTACGCGATTACGAATATCATTAATGGTAAGGTCCAGAATATTCTGATCTATGGCACTTGGTTGAGATTCATTTAATGCTTCCAGATAACTTAAAAGTACCTCAGCATAGCGCATAATCGGAGTATACGTAGGCGTAGAACCTAAATTATTAGTAATAGAAGGATCGCATCCTTTCTTAGGACAATATCCGTTGAATAAGGTGAATTTATTATAGCTATCCGCTGTATTGGCGCCTTTAAAACAGTCATATGTGATGTCATTATATTTAGTTCCGGAATAGCTTCCTAACGGTGGCAAGAATATGGAAGCGTACAAACGTAAATCACGATTGACATAGGGGTCATTTTCGTCATAAACTTCCGAAGTTTTGATATCCTTTCCATCTATGCAGAAGTATTCTTTTACCAATTCATTGTAAGGTGAAAACTGATGCCATCCTCCATAAGCTGCCTCAGGATACAGATATTGATAGCGTGAGTTCGTGTACATATCTTTCACTCCCATAATACAAAATATCATTTCGGGACTATATTCACCACCTATTTGAAAGAGTTTATCGTAACTCTCTTCTCCATTCCTACGATCTAATTCGTATATCTTCGAGTCAATCACCTCTTTTAAGATCTTAGCTGCATCAGCCCATCTTTCCTGAGCAAGGTAAAGACGGCTTAAAAGTGTTTTTGCAGCGCCACGGGTAAAACGGCCATATTCTCCTGATGGATATTCTGTCGGTAATATATCAATGGCATCTTTAAGGTCATTTTCTACTTGAGCATATACATCTGCTTGAGAAGTTTGTGAGATGGAGTTTGCCTCTTCTACTGATAAAGTCGTCAATGGCATAGGAACATCTTTATAATAAAAAGCCAGATTAAACAGGAAGTAAGCACGGAGGCTTTTCACTTCCGAAGACCAGGCTGCTTTCTTGGTGTCATCCATCGGGCAATTCCCAATGTTATCCAAGAAAGTGTTATACTTTGCTATCTGAGTATAAGCATTTGCCCAAAACCAGTGAATATTACTATTAGTAGCTGCCGTATTGGAACTGGCCATCAGAGTGGAAAAGTTTTCTTTTTCAGTACCATTACCTCCGGCGAAATCTAAGTAAAGTAATCCCTGAGGAGTAGCGAAATCGTCATGTGACCATCCCGTCTGAAAGCGATAACATCCTGTTAGTGCCAACATTGCGTCACCTTCACCGGTCCAGAAACTTCCATCGGAAATAGCTGAAGGAGGTTCTTTATCTAATAAATCCGTACAACTCATTGCACTGAACGATAGTGCCAAAGTTAATAAGCAGGCTTTTGTAATTCCTGATCTATGATATATCTTTTTCATATTATTCTGTATTGAATGGTTAACTTAGAACTTGAGATTAAACCCAAATGAATAAATGCTATTGATAGGATAATACGATGGAGAATCCCCTGTGCCTATTTCATTCTCGGGATCCCACCCTTTATAGAAGCTATTGAAAGAGCAGAGGTTTTGTCCACTTATATAAACGCGCACATTCTCCAATCCGATTTTCTTTGTCCATACTTTAGGTAGAGTATATCCTATCTGCACATTCTTTAAACGCAGAAAACTGGCATTACGTATCCAATAATCAGATGTTTGGAGGTTTGTATTATTCATGTTTAAAGTTTCCAGGCGAGGATATTCAGCCCATTTGTCGGGGTTTGCTTCTGTCCAGCAATTATCTGCCTGCCATCTCTGTATTTGCCCTCCATTATAGAATGCATAGGCCATGTAAGAACCTATCAGACGCTTATGACCTCCTAAGCCTTGCAGTAAAGCAGAGAAATCGAAGCCTTTATAAGAAGCAGATAGATTTAAGCCATAGTAGAATTTCGGAGTTGTGCTTCCTAATACAGTACGGTCATATTGTGCATCTACTTTGCCATCGGGTACACCATCTGGTCCGCTGATATCTTTGTATTTCACATATCCCGGTTTCAAGCTCGATTTGCCGACTAATTGTTCAGGGGCTGCATCTATTTCTGCTTGGTCTACAAATAAACCATCTGTTTCATATCCATAGATAATGCCGATAGGTTGTCCAACAATACGGTTGTTATTGATTTCTTCTGTGGCACCATTAGCCAGTTTCTCAACGGCATTTTTCACCCAAGTAAAATTGGGGGCGATACTGAAACGAAAACTGTTTCCGATTCGTCCGTTATAAGTTAAATTCACTTCGATACCTTTATTCGATACAGCTCCTACATTGGATTGTCCTACTGAACGTCCCATGATGCTGGATACTTCTACTGGTGCCAGAATATCTGAAGTATATTTATAAAAGTAATCTACCGTACCGCTAAATGCACCGTTGAATAAACTAAAATCCAGTCCAATATCAGTAATAGCTGTTTTCTCCCATGTGATTTCAGGATTATTGTAAACTGACATGTAAGCACCTGATTGCAATGCTGCAGGATTACCGAAAGGATAATCATGTCCCAGATTATATGTTTGTTGGTAAGGATATACACCAATATTTTGATTTCCCAATACACCATAAGATGCGCGTAGCTTCAGATTATCAAAAACATTGGATAAACCGGAATTCTTCCAGAAATCTTCTTCCGAAACTCTCCATCCTGCGGATACTGATGGGAAAAGTCCCCAACGGTGTCCGTCTGCAAAGCGTGAAGAACCGTCATAGCGTAAATTTGCTTCCAACAAATAACGGTCTTTAAATGAATAGTTGATACGTCCGAAGAAGGATAGTAATGCGTATTCTTCTAAAGAACTGTTATTGGTGGCTGTTGATTTATCTCCTGATCCCAATTCATAGAGATAATTATTGGGGAATGTATTTCTATAGCCTTCCAAACCTCTGTTGGCGGATTGTTCTACTGATGTACCGGCTAATAGCTTAAAACTATGATTCTTTATTTGCTTTTCATAGGTGGCTAATGCCTCAAAAGTGGTATATGTATTGTTAGCCGTCCATACATTCAATGTAGCCGGACCTACTGTTTTAGTTTCATCAAAATAGGTATCTGCACGATACGCTTTATCATACTTGGTCCAATAATTAACTCCGGCTTTTCCTATCAATGAGAGTCCTTCTACAGGGGTATCCCATTTCAGCTGTCCGGAAGCGCTAATGTTTCGATTGATGTTCTGTATAAAGGATTCGCTGGCCAGCCATGCTTCCGGACTATAATTGTCCTGGTAACCGAAACTTCCGTCTGTTTTCTTTCCCGCATAAATAGGGCCTTGACGCACCGTATATCCTATCATACCGTCAATGCTTTGAGGTTCGCCATTAGGCGCATTGTATTTATTGTTGTAGGCATTGATGTTTAAGTTCAAGGTAAGCCCTTTTGCTATTTCACTTTTCATCGAGAATAGGGCTGTCATACGTTCATTTGAAGTTCTGGCTGTCATACCTTCTTGATTGCGATATCCCACTGACAGATTATAACTTGTAGTGGCATTACCTCCTTGTATGCTTATGTTATGTTGATGTTGGAATCCTGAACCTGACTCCAGTAACCATTTTAGATGGTTGACATTCGGGTAATTGTCTGGGTCTGATCCGTCCCGGAATTTTTGTATCTGTTCGGGGAGATAGGCATCTTGTCTTCCCATATTATGCATGGCCATATTATAATACTCTGCATATTCCCATGATGGAAGGAAATCTGGAAGTTCTGTCGGGCGTTGCCAACCGAATGAGTTACTATAGGAAATTGTAGTCTTGCCTTGCACCCCTTTCTTTGTTTCAATTAAGATAACACCATTAGCTGCACGGTTACCATAGATAGAAGCTGAAGCAGCATCTTTCAGGAAAGAGATGCTTTGAATATCATTAGGATCTACATCATCAATACTACCTGATAGTCCATCAATCAGAACTAATGGGTCTGTTCCGGCATTTGAGAAAGTACCTGTACCACGTATTTTTACTGTAGCCCCTGTTCCCGGTCGGCCAGAAGTTTGCAGTACACTTAGTCCTGGTGCTAAACCTGCCAGTGCTTGAGCTGTACTCATAACAGGTTTATTAGCCAGTTCGTCTGCTGTGATCGAAGACACTGATCCGGTCAGATTTACTTTCTTTTGGGTGCCATATCCCACAACTACGACTTCTTCCAGCCTTTTTGTATCTTCTTCCATTATGATACGTAATTGCTGGTTACCTGTTAACTTGATCTCTTGAGGAGTATAACCTACGTAACTGATACGAAGGATATCACCAGTTTTAGCTAACAACATAAATTTACCATCTAAATCAGAAATAGTACCATGTGTAGTGCCTTTTACTTGAATGCTGACACCTATTAGCGGTTCACCGGATGAATCGGTTATCAGCCCGTTGACATTACTCTGAGTCTGTGCCCAAGTGGCACCAGACAAACAACAAATCAATAAAATCAGTCTGATTTTCATTGACTGTAAAAGTCCATACGTTAATTGGTTTTTCATAAATTCTTAATTGATTATTATTTTTTTAAGGTATAGTTAAGGCTTATCGACTTAAAAAAGCCGATAAACCAATCTTTCTATTTAGTGTGAGTTATTTTTTTATTTTGAATACAGGAGCAATCTTATTAACCTGTTTATCAGGCATATTTATAAGTAACCCTTTGTCCGTACGTGTGAATGAAACTTTGCCATAACCTAATAATTCCACTCTGCTAATTTTACCAGGGAATAATTTACTTTCATCAGACAATGACTTGATGAGTATTTGCTTTTCTGTTGGCCAAGCCAGAACTGTAGCGTATAAGTCCTTCTTAGTCTGTGTGAAGCGAATTTCCTGTGCCGTCGCTTTGCTATATGATCCTTCATTGAATCCTTGTGCATTAATTTTGATATCTGCTTCAGCGATCGGCCCTTCACCGAATATTTCCCAAGGACGAGTATCCAAGATGGCTTCTTTGTTAATGTTCATCCAGTCGCCAAATTCATTCAATATTTTCTCCTCCTTTTCATCAAAGGTGCCATCAGCCCGTAATGGAACACTGAGCAGCAGATTACCATTTTTACTTACGATGTCAACTAATAGTTTTACAACATCTGCCGCGGATTTATACCAGTTATTCTCATAGATAGATGTATTGTAATGCCATCCTCCAATGCATGAGCAGGATTGCCATGGTTGCTCCATAATCTCATTGGGTGCCCCGCGCTCTACATCCCAGACTATAGCTTTGCGCTGGTTTTCATCCAATATCTTACTCAGCATGACAGCCTCCAGTTTTCCTTTATGAGTGGCCATATTATGATTGTAGAAGTGAGCTGCGATCTTCAATCCTGCATCGCTGATAGGGTAGAATGGAACTACTGTTACATCAAAATAGATGAGATCAGGATTGTAACGATTGATAGCATCTACCGTGCGGTCATAAAAATTAGTACAATATTCTTGAGTTGGTAAAGATGCTCCGTTTCCCCAGGCCCATTGGCTATGTATCATACCGTCCACCCAACTTCCTTTACTCATCGGATGGTTTTGTGCATACAGCTCCTGCGGATCGTATCCTTCCCACCACTTACCTTTGCCATCAGCTTTTGTCAGTGTACCGTCGTAAGGAACACCGGCTTTGGAGCCGTTTCTATCATAACGTTGAGAGGGCTCGTACCAAGTCCAGGCATGGTCGGCATGGAAACTGATACCGAATGGAAGTTCATACTTTCGTGCAGCTTGTTCCCATTCTGCCAGAATATCGCGTTTAGGTCCCATATTTTTTGAGTTCCAAGCCTGATATTTGCTGTCCCAAAGATCGAAATTATCGTGATGGTTGCCTAAAGCGAAGAAATACTGTGCACCTATCTTCTTATAGAAAGCAACCAGTGCGTCCGGGTTCCATTTTTCAGCTTTAAATAAAGGAATGATGTCTTTGAAACCCACTTCAGAGGGATGCCCATAGTGTTCTACATGATACTTATACTCCGCTGATCCTTCCAGATACATGGAACGTGCCATCCAGTCGCCCGAACCTTCCACACACTGTGGTCCCCAATGTGCCCAGATCCCGAACTTGGCATTTCTAAACCATTCGGGAACTTGATAAGTCTCCAGTGAACTCCATGTAGGTTGGAATTTACCTTTCATCATGGGTTCGTTTTTTTCCGATACCGGAACCTGATAGTTTTGAGCAGATAATGTTCCTATCGAAAGAGCTAAAGATGCTAATAAAATTTTGGTTCTCATAGGTATTAATTTTGTTTCTATTGTACATTGCAAAGATATGGATTAATTAGTAGCTTTGATAGGATTAAAAAGTGCTTGTATTGGAATATATCGATGATTTTGTTAGAAAACACCTTTCATGGTAGGATAATAACGATTTTTATATAGAGAATATCGATAACCGTTTTGAAGACTTAATAAAATCGCTTACCTTTATCAAGTTACTAAATACTATATACTATGGCTTCATTGGTTGATAAATTGCACCCTTTGGTGCTGAATGTCGGTTTGGCTGTACACAATGCAGATTGGAACTGGAAAAACGTAAATAGTCCGTTCACGCGCCTGTACTATATAACAGAAGGTACTGCTCAGATACAACTATCGGGAGGTATACAGATTCTGAAACCAAATTATCTGTATTTCATCCCGGCTTTTACTGTACATAGCTATATATGCAATTCTTATTTTTGCCATTACTATCTGCATATTTATGAAGAGCATCAATCAGATACAAATTTATTGGATGAATGGGAATTTCCGGTAGAGATACCTGCCGGCGATTTGGATCTGGCGTTGTTTCAACGCTTGTGTGCGATAAATCCTCATATGAGTTTGCCTAAATCGGACCCCTCGACTTATGATAATAACTCAACGTTGATGGAGAATCTTCTGAAGAACAAGCAGCGTGCATTATGTGATAAGGTTGAATCACGTGGTATTGTATATCAGTTACTGGCACATTTCTTAAAGCGTGCGCAAGTTAAAGTGGAGACAAAAGACGATCGAATAGAGAAAGCTATTCTTTATATACGCAAACATATCTATGAGGCTATAGACCTGACAACTCTGTCTGAGAATTCATGTTTGTCAAAAGATCATTTTATTCGTTTATTCAAAAAAGAAACTGGTGTGACCCCTTCAAAATATATCAATCAGAAGAAAATAGAAAAGGCACAACTCATTCTGGTAACAGATGAGATGTCTGTAAAGAACGTGGCTTTTTCTCTTTCTTTTGATGACTATTCCTACTTTAACCGTTTATTCAAAAAGGTAACAGGACTTACCCCGCAGGAGTATCGGAATTCCTACCATTAGTTAGATTTACCATACACTCTCTTTTATGAAACAAAAAGAAGAATCTGCTTCCTTTTTATACACAGGGAAAGCAAATTCTTCTTTTCTATCAGGATAACAGAGACTGGAGTCTCTTTGCATTACTTATGTACCGAGAATTTATAGATGCATTGGCTTTGGTACTTTTCTCCCGGTCTTAACACTGCCGACGGCCATTCCGGCTTATTAGGCGTATCGGGATATTTATCCGTCTCCAGGCAAACTGCTGCACGGAAGTTATAAACAATGCCTTTCTTACCGGTCAGAGTACCATCCAGGAAGTTTCCGCAATATACCTGTATGCCAGGTTCATTGGTATAAACATCCAGAACGATACCGGTTTTGGGTGATTCAAGAGTAGCGCATACCTTAGTTACATCTCCTTGAGTGTTCAGTACCCAGTTATGGTCTATTCCGTTTCCATTCTTCAGCTGTTCAAACTCCTGATTGATATTTGCACCGATTGCTGTAGGCTTTCTGAAATCCATGGGAGTTCCTTCTACCGTTGCAATCTCGCCTGTTGTCATGAAAGTGCTGTCTACCGGGGTATAGTTATCGGCATTCAGTGTCAACAGATAGGCAGAGTTGTCAGTTGTGGGATCACCATCCAGATTGAAGTAAGAATGGTTGGTCATATTGACAATAGTCGGCTTATCCGTTTCGGCTTCATATTGAATATCGATGGCGTTATCATCCGTCAACTTCATAGTAACCGTACATTGTAGGTTGCCGGGAAATCCTTCTTCTCCGTCCTTTGCCAGATAAGTCAGTTGTACCTCCTGATCGTTCTTTTGTACTCCTTTGTATACACGGTATTGGAAACCTTTCGGCCCACCATGCAGACAATGGCCATAGTTATTTTGTGGCAACTGGTACTCCACACCGTCCAGTGTGAAGCGTCCCTGGTTGATGCGGTTGGCATATCGTCCAATGCTTGCTCCGAAATCAGACGGATATTTGATATAGTCCTGTATAGAGTCGAATCCCAGAACCACATCCTTCATGTTACCATCTTTATCGGGAACCATGACCGATACAATACGGCCTCCGAAATTAGTGATGCAAACTTCCATGTTGTTCTTGTTCTTCAACACAAACAGGTCTGTCTTTTCACCATTGACTTCTGTCTGGAAATCGCTTCGCTTCAATCCGGATTCAGTCAGTTCTTCTTTTGTTGTTGCGGTACATCCAACCATCAGGATGGTACATACCAAAATCATCAGTTTATTCATATTCTATTAATTAGATTGCTTTTCGTAACGGAAGAAATCAACATCCACATATCCACCAGCAGCCTTCGTGGCATAATTGAATATAGCGAATTTATTACCAGTGAAGTGTGCCATACTGAATATCATGTGGAATTTGTCGCCTATCGGAGTCCAGTTAGTGTCATCCAGGCTATAGGAAAATTGGGCATAGTCTGTGGTAAAATCGCACTCCATTTTCAGGAAGACGATATCCTGATTCAGTTCGCGCCGTGCTTTTTCTACATTGCGGTCGGTCATCACCAGATACTTTTTCCCATACTCTTTCACGACAGAGAGGATTCCCGGTTCCGAACAGAATGCTGCCAATCCTGCATGGTCACCATCGCTCATGAAGGTGAGGTCTAAGGAAACGACACCACTACATTTGGGACCTTCCGTACGTTGCGTCAGTGTGTTGCGGGCTTCGAAGAGGTTCTTTACTACTTTTCCGGTTTTCAGTCTCAGATAGCCCGGGCGTTCGGTGAGAGTCCATAGCAAATTGTCCGGATTATGATTCCATTGCCAGGTCAGTCCCAGCTTGGGAGCCTCGTCGAAGTTGTCGCTGACTACCAGTTCCGTCTTTTCATCATATCCCTGTACGGGTACTTTCATAACCGGAGGCACTTTGCCATTTTCGTCCCCCAGCATGGGCCAACCATTTTCCCAGCGGCAAGGCATTAGTACAGGTACACGGCCTACGGCTTCGTGGTCCTGGAACAACATAGCATACCATTCACCTGCTTCTGTATCGATGAAGCATCCTTGTGCTACACCGTGATTGGCATATCCGAGGTCGTCCGAAAGGATTGTTTTCATCTCGTAAGGTCCGGCCACTTTGTCGGAACGGAAGCAGAGTTGTGTGCGTATGCCGCCTTCCGGCCACCAAATAAGAGTGAGATAATATTTACCGTCGAATTTATAAAAGTGTGTACCTTCGAGCAAGCCTCTCGGTTCGCCGGGGATGACTTCTACCTGTAGGCCGTTAGGATTGATTCCAGACAAATCCTTATTGAATTCAATGATGCGGATGTGGCGTGCACCATAAGCCAGATAAATGCGTCCATCCTCGTCGAACAACATGGAAGCATCGTGCAGATACTCATCAATCACAAGCTTTTGTTCCCATTTTCCTGCCGGATCTTTTGCTGTATAAATGTAGGATTTGTTTCCTGTACCGAAGAATACATAGAAAAGCCCGTTGTGATAGCGTAAGGAAGCAGCCCATTGTCCGCGGCTGTAGATATTACCGCCTTCCAGATCATTGTATGGGCTCTCTTTGAGTTCATCAAACACATAGCTGATGATTTTCCAGTTAACCATGTCTTTGGAGTGCATGATAGGCGCTCCAGGTGACATGTGTGCGGTAGTGCTAATCATATAGTAATCACTACCTACGCGTATAACGTCAACATCCGGTACATCAGCATAGATGACCGGATTGGTGAAAGTTGTTTCTTCCTCAGCTGCCTGCTTGCCGGCATTCGTACAGCCGGCAAGGAGAAACAGCACAAGGCAACTTATCCATAAAGATGCTTTGTTCATTATTGTTTGTTGATTTCAGAGTTTCAGTTTAATCATTTAACCTTTGTCCCTGACGGTTTTTTCAACCGCATCGTCTTTGGATAAGGTGTACCTAATACAGGGTAATCGTCAGCTTTCCATTCTATCTTCTGAGCACGGGGAGATCTTGTATCGCCCATGCCTGGAGGATCTACCTGAGTGTCGCGAGCATGATACAGGATATACCATTCTTTGCCATCAGGTGATTTGAAGAAGCTGTTGTGTCCTGTACCGTATACTCCGTTTTCAGGAGACTGGCGGAACAGAGGCTGGGGAGCTTTCTTCCAGGATGCCGGATCCAACAGGTTCGAATTCGTATCCGCTGTCAGCATACCCAGGGCATAGTACGGAGTCCATACACCGCTTGCCGAATAAGCAACGTGAATATATTTACCCTTCGGGCTCTTCAACGGTTGAGGCCCTTCGTTCACAAATACTTTGTGTGGAGGATTCCAACCGGTTTCGTTAATGTAGTGGCGTTCCCATTCCAGTTCCGGTTTAGAGATCAGGACTCTTTCGGAACCTAGTGTCCAGGGATTCTTCATCTCGGCAATGTAGATACATTGAGTTTCGGTATCCACACGACGGGTTTGCCAACCGGACCAAACCATGTATAACTTGCCTTTGTTTTCGAATACTGATCCATCAATAGCCCAGTTGTTATCTTTATCTGTACTGATGCGGCCTTTCATCACGAACTCTCCCTTGAACGGATCTTTGTTTGTATTTTCCAGTACATACATCTGGTGATTGTCGGAGTTACCGTCATCGGCTGCATAATAGATGTACCACTTTCCATCAATATTGTGAATCTCGGGTGCCCACAGATTATGCTTATTAGACGGGTCTGTCGGAATCCAGATTGTTTTCTTCTCTGCATTACGAATGTCGGTTACATCCTGCGTCTTCCACAACACAAGGCTGTCGATCATTGTATGCATGTAATAGTATGAACCATCGTGCCAGATAGCCCAGGGATCCGGACCATAATTGCATAACGGATTGGTATAAGTGCCTTCCAGATCTTCAGGATTCTTACTGAAGATACTGTGAATAAGTTTCGTATCAAACTTAGGAGTACGGTCATAGTAATAAATACCGTTTTGTTCCTGTTCTACATCCGTCAGCTGAGTATAGCAATATCCCCAAACCTGATCTTTCAATTCAAGAATGCCATTCATCTGACCTTCCAGACGTTCCAGGAATTCCTTTTCAGTCTTCGGCGGTGTGCCGTAACCCCATGATTGTGTGCTTGAATTGGTCTTATCCTGATTCTTCACCCATTTGATACCCCCTACTTCATCAATCAGATAGGGCATTTTTCCATCATATACGGGGAAGTCATATACTGCATTCTGGCGTAAACCGTTGAAACCAATATTGGCTGCAGGTACTCCAATCTTATAGTTGGGAGCCTGGAAGAATTTACCATCTTTATAAATAATATCTTTCAGCTTGGCAGGATCCTGTTCATAATTGTGTACAGTCCATATATCTGTCTTGATGTGGCAACCACCGCTGGCATCGTTCACCGGGCGGGTAGGGTCGAGTGACTTCGTCAGATTGTATAAATCGGTCGTAAAACGTGGGTACTGAACCAAATCAGGCCACCATTCTTCGTTCATCGGTGTCCAGATCAATAGAGAAGGATGGTTCCGGTCACGAAGTACCAGTTCCGACCATTCAACCAGGAAATTGCGTGCCACCTCTATGTTATTGGCATCCATACCCCAGCTTGGAGCCTCTCCCCAAGTGATGTAACCCAGTTTATCCGCCCAATAATAGAAACGTTCTTCGAATGCCTTCTGATGCAGGCGTGCTCCGTTGAAGCCGGCAGCCATTGATAACTCGATGTCGCGTTTCAATGCTTCATCGGTAGGAGCTGTCCAGATGCCATCGGGATAGAAACCCTGATCCAGTACCAGACGTTGATAGTAAGGCTTGTTATTCAGATAAATCTTATTTCCTTCAATATGCACTTTACGCATACCTATGTAGGATGATACTTCATCGATAACCTTTCCTGCCGGATCGATCATCTGATAAGTAATGTCGTATAGGAAAGGTGATTCCGGTGACCAGAGTTTGGCTTTCTTTACCGGAAGTACGGCTACAGAACTGTTAGTACCTTTCACTGTGGCAGCAGCAACGATTTTATTACCATCTTTCAATGTAATCTTCAGCTTGTTGTTACTATCACTGTAGAATGTAGGCCATACGACCAATTGTTCCTGATCGACGTCTGCAACGGCTTGTACGGATTTTAAGCCGGAAGGATTGACTGCTTCCATCCATACAGTCTGCCAGATACCTGTAGTACGGGTATAGTTACAGCCGTAAGAACCAAATTGCAGGCTCTGCTTACCGGCACTCTGCATGCCCGAACGCAAGTCACTGGATGCGCGTACTACCAGGTGGTGTACCTTACCCGGAGTCACCAACTTGGTGATATCGATGCTGAAAGAAGAACTACCGCCGAAGTGGCGTCCTGCCAAAGCTCCGTCAATGTAAATCTCCGAATTGTAGTAGACTGCTCCGAAATTCAGCAATACATTCTTGCCGCTCCAATCCTGCGGAATACTTATCTCCCGATGATACCAGATATGATTGATAAAGTCCTTATGTCCTACACCGGATAAACTGCTTTCCGGACAGAAAGGTACTGTTATCTTTCCTGAGAAGGAAGTAGCTTTGTGATACTCCTGCTCCATACCCGAATTGGCAAAATCGAATGTGTAATCCCATTCACCGTTCAAATTCACCCATGCCGCCCGTTCAAACTGAGGGCGGGGATATTCCTTGCGCGGAACATCTGCGGCATTTGTCTGAAATGCCATGCCGGCAGCCAATACGGCTGCAATCAAGATTTTCTTTAATTCCATAATTATTATTATTTTATGTATGTTACGTTAGGACCTAAGTAAGAGCGTTTCATTCCACCAAAGTCGATGACTACTTTCTGGATAATCATACCCGGGTCGGCACAGATTAGCTTCAGGGTGTGTTTGCCGGGCTTGTCGACATTTACATTGATAGTGCTGATGGCACTGTTACGGAACACATTCAGTCTCCATTGGCTGGAGTATTCTTTAGCCGAAGTAGTCATCCATTGTACCATACCGTCATCGATCATGATACCGTAACGGGTATCGTGTTTGGAGTCGATAGGGAACAAGGGTAGGGCATAAACATGTACGGTTGCATTACCACCATTGAATGTATAGAAGTCATATTCGGCTTTAGGGCTCTTGTTAGTGAACCACATATTGGGCACATTCTGGGTAGCTTCTCCCAATTGAACACAATCGTTCTCGTATCCCAATCCCTTGATAGCTCTGATTTTTATACCGCTATTTTCCACTTTCCGGTGGAATTTACCGGCATTGATAGAAACACATCCGTTGTCTTCTACATACATTCCTTTCAGTTCTTCAACTGTGGGGCTTGCCGGATTGAAGACGGGGACGAATACTTTCTTTGTCTGATTACCGGAAGTCAACTCGATAACACCTACAACATCGTCACCTTGAGGTACCTTATTCCAATCCACGGATACTGTGATTCTATCCTGTAAGTTTACTTTGCCCGTAGTGCGGTTTAGCTTAATCCAATTATCCTGAGTCGTAGCTTTCCAGTTGAAAGGTTTACTGCCTCTATTGTACAGTTCTATAAATGAGTTGTTCTTGGTATACGGATTCACACAGGGTAGCGCGTGTACTGCCCCCATGCCATACGTGCAATCCTGTCCCGGAATGAATATCTGCATATCAGCTTCTCCTGCAACGGTGATATTCTCTATAGGAGGCATGTTCTGGTAAGTTCCTGTCCAGCCCGGAGTAATGGACATCATATGATTCCATTTGCCGTTCAGCAGAGAGTTGAACTGATCTGTATAGTAATCCAGACTGTCCTGGTAAGATTTTACCTGATCGGCAAGCATATTGGTTGCTGCGCGTCCTTGGCGTGCATACCAGCGGTTTTGCTGGGCCACCAGCATCTTCTTATTCATCAGTGCAGCACCTTTCACCGGATAGTGAACCAGTTCGTAGTAAGCAGCCTTGTATTCTTTGGGCAGCGTTTTCCATATCTTTTCGCTCTTATCGGCAATGCGGTCATACTCTTCCATACGATTTTCCGCTTCGTTGTAATTAATGAAAGAGAAGTCTGTATCGATGATCCGTTCGCGGTCATGGTGGTTGTTCCATTCGTATCCCCATCCCATAGACTCCGGTTTGTGCTGGAATGCCAGGAGATAGTAAGTCTCGAAGATATCGCTCAGTTCATTCTCATATTTAGAACCGAAGATACTTGCAAGAAATTCAGCTTCATATGTGTAAGTCTTCTCAAAATTGAAGCTTTCCACGTCCCATGCCATATCCAGGAAGAACTTCATGCCAAGTTCGCCGGGTTTGATATCACCTACATTCAGTAACCAGTAACGGGTAGCACCTGTGTCGTAAGCTTTACGCATCTCTTCATAAATAAGTGTGGGAGTAGTGGTATTGATCCATAAATAATCATGGGGTTCTCCACAGTAAGAGATATGGTAATAAACGCCCGAACCGCCTTTGCGCTTCTGTTCGTTTTTGTTGCTTAGTCTTTTCAGATAACCATAGTTGTCATCCGGCCAAACCAGGGTTACATAATCGGGCACTTTCAGTCCCTTTTCATAGATATCCATCACTTCTTTGTAAGGTACGAATAGTTGTGGAATGGAATCGATGTCCTGATTGATATGTTTGGCCAGTATATTCCGTTGGTCATTCAGCACTTCTTCCATCAGTTTTACCTCGTTATCCTTGGTTACTCCCACTAAACCGCTGTCGTGAATACCACGCATGGCCAGAGTATAGAAATTCTCATAAGGGCCATTTTCTGATATACGTTTATCCAGCACCTTATTAATGCCATCTTTATTGGTTATGTAGTTCCAGTCTCCCATAGAGTCTTTGAACCATTCTGTTACATTGTTGAAAAGTAAAGGCTCACAGTGGGAGGAAGTCATTACGATACCATAGCTGTCGGCCACCACCTTATTTTCGGGATATTTATTAAAAGCACCGGAACCCGGATGCATGGCAGGAGCCAGCATATTACCTTTCATACGAAGAATCAATTCACAGACTTTGGCATAAGTTTTCGGACCAATGTCACCGAGTTCCGGTTCAAAGGTCTTGGCAGCCCAGGGAGTGATACCCCAACCTTCATCATTGATGAATATACCACGATACTTGATAGAAGGTGCCTTGGAAATATATTCCGATGTCTCCAGATATAAAGCTTTTTGCTTCTTAGTAGGTACGTCAGACCACCAGTATAATGGAGATACTCCCATTGCTTCGGACAGGGCGAATGTGCCGTAAGCGGTTCCGCGCCGGTCGCAACCTGCGATGATTAAGGCTCTGTCCACTCCTTTGAAAGGTTTATCCAGGACTTTGATAACATACTGTTCCCATCCGTTTTCAATGGAGGAAACATTCAGCTTGTTTTTCTTCACCAGTTCATCTATGAACTTATTGTGTCCCAGTGTTCCGATGATAACCGCTTCTTTTCCCTGGACGGATTTAGAAGTGGATACCGTGCCTTTTACCCCTGTCACGCGTTCGATATCTTCGGCGAACAGATGTGCCACCTTGTTTACCACTTCATAATCGGCAGCATCGATCTGGATATTGCAGCTCTTTCCGTTGGCATGCAATGGAAAGTCTGCGGTCGATTTTTGCCGGTCGGTTATCTTTATTTGTGCGAATGCGTTGCAGGCATACGCAAGCAGAAAAAGAAGAAATAGTTTTTTCATAATAGTACTTTTGTATATCATTCTTTTGATTCTTTACTTTTTATCGGTGAATTTGAAATAAACCGTATAGTGCTGGCCATAATTGCGGAAGAGAGGGCTGAGTATGACATCTTCCGGCTGTCCTATACCTACTGTCCGGAAAGTCAGCGGTTTGCCGTCAACCGGCTGGATGCATCGGTCTATTTTCTTGAAATCTCCAATCAATGCAGGCACTTCGGGGTTCTTAGCCGGGTCCTCGGTCTTACCCAATTCGGCAGCCAGTACAATCGGACCATATAAGATGGCACCCATTTCCTTTGTGTCGGGCATGTATTCTATATGCAGTGACATGGGCATTTCCATTGTGATTACATCTCCCTTAGACCAGTTACGGTTTATACGGATATAGCTGCCGGGTACTTTCTTTACATGCTGTTTCTTGCCATTGACTTTAACAGTCACACCGTCGATGGCCCAGGAAGGATAGCGAAGCATGACCGGCATTTGCACTCCTGTTTCCGGAGCCGAGTCAATGATGATCTGTGTAGAAGCCTCATCCGGATACTTCGTCTCCTGACGGATGGTCAGTTCTTTCTCCTTCCAGTTCAGTACGGAAGCAATGAACAAGTTGATATAAAGTCCGTTTTGATCGGCTGTTTTGTAGTAAATAGCTTCACCGTATTTGGCATGGTTCTCGTATCCGGTACCTACGCAACAGGTGTTGTCGCGGAAAGGATAATGGAACTTTTTGCAACTTCCGGGATGGAGAGTATGATAATACGTGACGCCACCTGTTTCCGGGTTTTGTGAAGAGAGAATATGATTGTAAAGCGCACGTTCATAGTAGTCAGCGTAAGTAGGTAAAGCATCCCAGGTGAACAGGTGGCGTGTCAGTTTCAACATATTGTAGGTATTGCAGGTTTCTGTGGTATTTTCACTCAGCTGATCGGACAAGATACCGGGTTTACTGAATATCTCTTTATCACTGTTTCCACCTGTCACATAAGTATGGTCCTTGACTACAGCTTCCCAGAAGAAGTTGGCAATCGTAGCACTTCGTGAGTTTCCGGTCAGTTCGTAACCGCGTGCTTCACCGATGACCTTCGGAACCTGGGTATTTACATGAATACCGGCTAAGCTGTCTTTCCGGGCTGCCAGAGGGTCCAGTATGCTGTTATGATAAAATAGGGTAGCCAATTCCTTGTGCTTGGGGTTTCCTGTGATGGCATATACATTGTAGAGCGTTTCAGGCATTCCGCCAAACTCACTGTTCAGCATGCCCTGGAGTTGTGCCTCATTCAAAGGCTTAAGTTTGTTGTATGCCCAGTCACACATTCCTAAAAGCACGTCCATAGCCTGTTGGTTGCCGCAGAGGCAGTATTGGTCGAGCAGTCCGGCATATACTTTATGCAAGGTATAGAAGGGGGCCCACACTATTTCTTCTTTAATTGCCCGGTCGATAAAATACTCCGGGAAAGCACTCAGATAACCGCTTTTGCCCAGCGTCTGTTGGCATTCGGCCAGTCCTTTTACTAACTCTGTTCCTTTGATGCGGTATTGTTCATCACCGGTAGATGCATACATGATGCTGAGAGCACTGAGAAGATGCCCGGTAGTATGCCCGCGCACCTCACAATCCAAAGACTCCCAACCTCCTAAAGATTGCGCTCCTGTAGCCAGTCCGGCAGTGACGCGGAAGGTGTGCAGGAAGCGGTTTACATCAGCTTCTTTCAGCCAACGCTGGTCAACTTCCATAGCCTGCTTGAAAGGACCGTCCAGTAAGCGGACGTCGGAATAGTTGAAAGACAAAGCCTTTAAAGGAACATTGACTTTCACTTTTGTCATTTCTTCAATCTGGCCGGGATACTGGGCATGTATTGCAACAGGCATTAAGGTTAATGCAGTCCAGACAGTCAGGGTTAACAGTTTTATTTTCATCAGCTTATTGTTAATTATCAGGTTGTTAATAGAATTTTATTTCTTATGTGGGCGTATTCTGGAAAGTTTTACCGTAAACAGGATGAGGTACAAGTAATAAATAATCAGGCAACTCAGTGCTGCCGATGTACCGATAGTCAGTGCATCCGTTCCAAAGCTCTGCTGAAGCGCTCCCATCAACGGAGGTAAAATAGCTCCGCCTATGGCAAATGTGCAGATGATGCCGGAAGCCCGTTTCGTATGTTCTCCCAAATCTTCGGAAGCCAGGTTAAAGATACTTCCCCACATGATGGAGTTGCAGAAGCCGCAGAGCAGCATCAGGATGATGGATGCTTCATTGTTTATCAGCAAGGAGACGATCAGGAAAAGCATAGCCATACCTGAGCAGAAGACCATAGCCGTGCGCACTTTTATTTTCCTCAACAGGATGGAGCCGAATAACCGCCCTACCATCAATCCGCCCCAATAGATAGACAAAACGCCTGTACCTTTCAATTCGTAACCCAGCAGATTGACTGAGTCTATGCCTAAGGCTCTCATTCTATCGGGCAGGAAACTTGGGATACCGATTTCTACACCCATGTAGACGAATATGGCAATGGCACCGAATATGAGGTGCGGATATTTATAGGGGCTACTACTGCTGTGTGTCTTATCTGCCGGTTCTTCTTTAATTTCGGGCAGATGCAGAAAATAGAGTAGCAGGCAAAGAATAAAAGCGATCCCTGCAATAATTAAAAACGGCATTTGCACGTTTGTAGCATCCGGGCGTGATTCAACAGGGGCTGTTTCGCTGATGGTCTCGGCAGATATAAGCATGGTTACAAATATGGGGGCGGCAACAGTAGCCGCAGAATTGAAGAAGCCTACCAGGTTGAGGCGACTGGCTGCCTCGTTGGGCGAACCTAAGGCCAGAACATAAGGATTCAGTACGATTTGTAACAGTGCTATGCCCGATGCCACAAGGAACATGGAGATCAGGAATGGTACGTATCCCATGCTTACTGCCGGATAAGTCAGGATAAACCCTACGCCTACCACAAACAGCGATAGTACGGCTGAAGCCTTGTACCCCAGCTTATTCAGCAGATAGGATAAGGGTATGGAGAATAAATAAGCTCCGAAGAACGCGGTATTCACTAATTGCTTCTCAGAGAAAGAAAGCATCCACTTGCTGGAAGATAGAAAATCAATCAGCGAATTGTTCATTGTTGTGATGAAGCCTACCATGAAAAACAGGATAGACATAATCACCATTGGAAATAAAAAATTGTTTTTTTCTTTATTTTTATTCATAACGTTAAGCATTAAATGAAGAATATCCGACTCCTCTTTTGTACTCAGCCTGTTTTTAACTTAGATTGCTTCCTACCTTCTCCTTATCTATATGCAAGGAGTAGGTAAGGAGTAGGTAGGGAGTAGGTAAGGAGTAAGTACGTACCTGTTATCTCTTTTGCAGCATTCTGAATCCAAATAAGCCTCCCGCATGACAGTCAGGATGTGATTGGAAGCGTACAGTTATCTTTTCTTTCCCTTGGGTAAAGGAGAGTGGAATTGCATACTCTTCTTCAAAAACCTTCGGCCCGTGCGTGCCCTGCAAGTTGATTGTTTTAAATTTCTTGCCGTCTATCAGGATGTCGAAATTGCGTTTATCCTTGTCTGCTCCCCAATAGGAACAGAGCATTTGCATTTCTTTGGTCGGGTCTACTTTTACAGTGAAGGAAAACCAACCATTGAAGGCGTCACGGTATTTATTTCCGCTAACATCGCCTGTTTTCGAATTTTCCGCTTGCAGGTCATGGTCTCTTTCGGGTTGCATTTCACCGATGCGGAGGTGATCCGTAGTCCGGGCTTCCAGTTCTTTCTGTTTTTCGATCAGAGCTTGATATTCTTTTTCTTTCTTTGTCCATTCTTGTGTAGAGAACTTGTCGAAATAAACTGCATGCTTCTGACCGTGGATGGCATAGAAAGGCATCAACGGGAGCTGGGAGTTGGCAGTAGTGTTGGCAGTGAAAGCCAGAGGCTTGCCCGGGACAGCCTGGATGGCACTGATGATTGATTCTGCGTCAGAGGCGAAACAGGGAATTTTATATGCCTGTAAATCTTCTGTTCCTAAGGGTGCGGCAAGCAATACAGGGCCGTAGAAGATACCCATTCTGTTGGGGTTGTCGGGCATGGATACGGTGTAGAGTTCCATCGGGATGTCCAGTATTAATTCGGTATCTTTTCCCCATTCACCGTTCAGGGTGAAGTAAGAGCCGGGAGTGCCGGTTACTGTTTCTTCCTTGCCGTTCAGGGTTGCTTTGATTCCCTGTGTTGCCCAACGGGGATAACGGATGTGTAAAGGAAACTTTTGGGATTTTCCCTCAAATGTGATACGTACCTGGTGATCTGCCGGGAATTGTGTTTCCAGTTTTACCTTCATACCTTTTTCTCTCCAGTTCAGGGAAGTCGGGATAAATAGATTGATGAATAATCCATCATCTTGAGTAGACTGGAAGAAGACGCTTTCAGCATACTTTACATGGTTTTCGATGCCACTGGCTACACAACACCAGAAGGAGTCGAAACGAGTGCTGAATTCTTTCTTTGTACCGGATTCCAGGGGAACACTGTAACAAACCATACCATCATCAGGATTTTGTGAAGCGAGTATATGGTTGTACAAGGCACGTTCATAATAGTCCATATAGGCGGCTTGCGGGTCCCAGGTAAATAAATGCTTGGTGAGTTTCAGCATATTGTAGGTATTACAGGTTTCCGAGGTGAACGGACTCAAGCGGTCGTTCAGGCAGTCCGGTTTGCCTAAATGCTCATAATTGCTATTACCACCGTTTACGTAGCTGTGATGGTTGACAATGCGATCCCAGTAGAAAGTGGCTATGGTTTGCATGTCTTTATCACCGGTCAGTTCGTACAGGCGGGCTTCTCCTATAATTTTGGGTACCTGCGTGTTGGAGTGCTTGCCTTCCAGTTCATCCCGTTGTTCTTTCAAAGGGTCGAGGATGGCTTTGTGGTAGAACTGACGAGCCAGTTTCAGATAGTTTTCGTTGCCTGTCATGGCGTACATGTCGGCAAACGATTCGTTCATTCCTCCGAATTCGCATGCCAGCATTTTCTGGAAAGATTCTTCAGACAGACTTCCGAAACTGTTGACAGCCCAGTCAGATAGTTTGACAGCTACTTCTTTGGCCTGGTTATTGTTGCCGTAACGGTAGGCATCGATGAGCCCTGCCCATAGTTTGTGCAACGTGTACCAGGGCACCCAGCCACCATTCAGGTCGAATCCTTGCGAACGGATATCACCGGAAGATACTTCTGCCCAGATTTTATCTTCATTGGGTATGCCACCTACATAGCCTGTCTTACGGGCATCCTGGCATTCTGCCAACTCTTTTATGATATAATCTACCCGTTCCTTGTAGTGTTCGTCACCACTGGCGGCATACATCATGGCACATGCTGAGAGGTAGTGTCCAAGCGTGTGTCCGGAGACTCCCAGACTTTCCCAGCCGCCGTATATTTCTCCTTTGGGCGTCAGACCCGCATTGAGACGGAAGCGATGCAGTAAACGGTCGGCACTTAAATCCAGCAGCCATTCACCGTTTTTGTCCATGGCATGTTTGAAAGGACTTCCCGCTAGTAACCTCAGATCGGAGAGAGGAAACGGTTGGGCTTCCATAGAGACTTTGTCGGCAACCACTGTTTTCTCAGATTCTGACTGGCAGGCTGAAGAAAGAATGGTTAGTGATAAAAGAAGTAGCAGCGATATATTTTTCATTTCCGGTATAAGATTTTTCCGTTCGAAGGAACGGGTTATGTTTTTTATTGACGGTTGTACTCGTTCAAGGCTTGGTAGAAGGCATCTATATTCTCCATCGGCACCTCGGGCGGAACATCGCAGCCTGATGATACTATGAAATTCTTCCATTTCCCTGTCTTCTGTAACAGTTCAAGTGTTTCTTTTTTGACTTTCTCGGGTGTTGCCATCTTGAATATGCCTACAGGATCGATGTTTCCCATCACCAGAATATCTTCGGGACATTCCTGTAGTACCTGTACCATGTCTATCTTATTGCCAAAGTGAAGTCCGGCTGCCTTGGTTTCAACCATGGCGGCGGTGCAATGGCCGGTATTTCCACAATTGTGAAGCACAATCATGAAATTATCATCTTGCAATTCTTCGACAATGCGGCTGATGTAAGTCGAGGAGAATGAAGAGCAGTCTTCATTGGAGACTAATCCGGCTGCCGGTTCGGCAATGATGACTCCGTTTACTCCAGTCTCTTTCATGGCACGCAGATAATTGGTAATGAACTCTGTGCATTTTTCGAGCAGAAGCCGTATACTGTCGGGCTCCATATAGAGGGCCATCATCATTTCTGACATATCGTACAATCGTCCTGCCAAAGAGAAAGGGCCGATACATCCGCCGAATACAGGTTTGTCTGTGATATTCTCTGCTGCCAATCTGTTGGCTTTCAGGTATTCGGGCATACGTCCGGACTGGATGGAAGGTACCGGAAGGGCAACGATGGAAGCATGATCGTGGACTAATCTGCCTACGACATTCGGCACTTCATTTTCGGCAAATACAATTTCCGAACCGAAACATTCTGCTTCAACCGTCAGGTCCATGATTACAGTGGATGCAGCTGCCGGATAGACTTCATTCAATTTGCAGATAGCTTCGGCATGTGTTTGTCCGTTGGTAACAGCTTGTTTTACGGTCTTACCACACAGTTCGATGCCGGGGTGCGTCATGATGGGGATAGCTATTCTTTCGGGAGTGGCTATTACGTCGTGACACCATTCTTTCATATTTTTCATATCTTGTTTTCCTTTCTTTTATAACATTGTTTATTGTTGCATATTTCACAACGGTAAGGCTGGGGGCGCAACTCTCTGCCTAAGCCTATGAATCCGCTGATGGACTTGACCGGGGACATGAGGAATGAATCCGACAAGGTTATTCCGCAAGGTTCCGGCGGGAAGAATGAGAATAACTTTTGCTGTTCCCGGATGTTCCATCCGCAGTATCCCGGACTATAAGGAAGCGTGTGGAAGAGCTCGCTAACGGTTTCTAATTCTTTAGCGAGCGAGATTCCACAAGCTTCGGCAATGACACTTCCGATGGAGTCGGCAATATATTCTTTGATAATGTTATCTTGCGCTTTGAGAGTATGCAGGTAGGCATCATATTCTTTTCCCGCCGTTGCAACAAACAAGCATACTTGTGTCATTCCTTGCAGATAAGAACCGATAATGCCTCCTGTGGTAAACTCGGTACCCTCGATTTCCATTTTCTGCCGGGATATCTGTCTGGCTTCCTGTATCCGGTACATATACCGGGGGAGGCATAGGGGTACTATTTCGGAGTATGTTTCAGCTATGAGTTCACACACATAGCTGTCGGGAACATTTCCCTGATACCCCATAGCCAGATAGATATCCTTTTCGGAGATTTCTAAGTCTTGTATTCTTATCTGCTTCTGTTCTAGCATTTTCCCAAAATTCTTTTAGCTAAAACGACTGCACCGTTGGCGTTGGAACTATATCCGTCTGCTCCGATCTGCATGGCAAATTCTTCACTTACAGGAGCGCCTCCTACCAGAACTTTCACTTTTTGGCGCAAACCTTCATTGGCCAAGGTATCGATTACCTCTTTCATATAACTCATAGTGGTAGTCAGCAGAGCTGATAAGCATACGATCTGAGGATTATACTTTCGTACGGCATCAACGAATTGTGAGTCAGAAATGTCTACACCTAAGTTAATGACTTCAAAGCCACAGCCTTCGAGCATAGATGCTACCAGATTCTTTCCGATGTCGTGCAGGTCACCTTTTACTGTTCCGATGACCAATGTTCCCAATGAAGCTCCTGATCCGTCTTTTAATCTTGGTTTCAGGATTTCAAGGCAACCTTTCATGGCACGTGCTGCCAGCAGCAGGTTCGGGACAAACGCTTTTCCCTGATCAAAACGTTCGCCTATTTCTTCCATTCCTTTGATAAGGTAGTTGTTGATTATTTCTTGTTCATCCACTCCTGCCTCAAGGGCTTCGTTGACAATGGCTTTTGCTTCTTCCAGTTTTCCGTTGACTATAGCCTCTTTTAAATTCATTAAATCGCTCATGGTATTATTGTTTTAATTGTTTCTGTGCAACTTCGATAAATGCTAACATATTCTCAAATGGCGTATCGCCTTCTACCGAGTGGGAAGGAGAGAAAATATAACCACCCTCTTTTCCCAGTTCGAGCAGTCGTTCCGATTCGGCAACTACTTCCTCACGGGTTCCGAATGGAAGTATCTTTTGCATGGATAATCCACCATGGAATGCGAGGCGTCCGCGGTAACGGGGCAGGATGTCGTATACATCCATCACTTCGGGTTGGAAAGGATTGAAAGAGTTCAGGCCGATGTCAACCAGGTCGTCGAACAGTTCGTCCACGTCACCGCAGCTATGTATCATTACATATTTTCCGGCAGCGCGTACATGACCGTACATGCGTTTCAGACGGGGATATATAAATTCTTTCCAGATGTCGTATCCCATGATGAGACCTTTTTGCTGTCCCCAGTCGTCACCAAAATAAACGGCATCGATGTCATATTCAAGTGCCTTATCTACTTGTGCCAGGTTATAGTCGCAGATGGCATCCAGCAGTTGGTGAACAAACTCAGGATTGATAATGAAGTCCATCAACAGGTTTTCCATGCCACGCATGGTCCATGCGCGTTCGTACAATGAGAAACCGATCTGGAAACAACGGAACATATCCGGTTTGGCTGCTATTTCCGATTCGATGTTTGCAAAGAAGCGGGGATCCAGCGGGTCGGGGAATGTATATCCCTCCAGGGTAGGTTCCGGTAGTACGATACTTTTTACGTCACCGATGTCTTTGTCAATGCTACGATCCCATACTACTTTAAATACATCTTGATACAGGTCATTGCCCAGGTATTCGAAGAAACCGATATCGCTACCTAACTGAAGAACATGGTTACCTAATACTACGTCCAGATCTTCTACACCGTAGTACTTTTGCAGTTGTTCTTTGGGCTCCTGCGTAAATTTGAAAGACCAAGGCACATAAGGAGGTTTTTGACCATCCAGCACCATTTTTATTACTTCTCTTTTGGTTTTACAGTTTTGCATAACTACATAAATTTAGTGATTAACAAATCTAACTCTGCCTGCTGCAAACATACTGAAGATTAGCCCAAAGCCTTGGCAATACAACACCAAAAAATGACACTTTTCACTCATTCTATATATTAATGAGAAGGGGCAGGCGGTGCTGAAAAGATACTATTTTGCCATTTTTAGCGTTTTTCGACCAGAATGGGCCTTTTGACCTTTATTCTATGCTCTTCTTATGCCGGAATTGATTTTAATTTCTAAATTTGCATCAGTAGTTCGAGCTATATGAAAAACATATTCTTATGAGAAAGATTATACTAATATTATTCTTGGGGATATTCTGTTTGGGGAACCTTTGGGCACAACAGATTAAACATTATAACAATAATTCCGGCTTGTCACATAATACGGTAATGTGCTTGTTTCAGGACAGCAAAGGGTTTATCTGGGTGGGAACCAAGAACGGTCTGAACAGGTTCGATGGGCATGACTTTAAGGTCTACCAACGTGGTGACTCTATTAATGAACTTCGGAACAGTATGATATACTGTATCACTGAAGATAAGGACAAAACCTTGTGGATAGCCACAGATAAAGGGATTTCTCTTTATGATCCTTTTACGGAGACTTTCTCGAATTTCAATAAGCAAACAGATAAGCAGGAAAGGGTAGACGGATTTATCAATAAAATTTATATTGATAAGTCGGATAGGGTATGGATACTTTCTAGAGACGGACTGTTTATCTATCATCCTTCGGAAGATAAACTTTATAATATGCATGATAAGTTTGCTCCTTATACGGCTAATGCTCCTTGGACATTATTCTTGGATGAGGATGGTATTGCATATCTTGCTTTCTCTGGCATAGGGGTTATCAAATATGATATTGATGGAGATAAAACCACCTTTTTGGCGCGGAATTATAATGCTCCTACCGCTATTTGTACTTATAAGGAACAATATATACTTTTGGGTACTGTGGATAAAGGATTGTTTCTTATTCATAAAGAAACCGGAGAATCTAAAAAACTTCAGATTGATGAGGCTCGAAATTCTGAGGTTTATGTGCGACACATTGAGAAAATCTCGAAAGATGAGTATTGGATAGGTACAGAGAGTGGTATTTACGTATTGAAAGATGATGTGGTTCAGCATATAACTCACGAAGCATACAATGATTTATCTATTTCTGACAATGCCATCTATGCCCTCTGTAAAGATAGGGAAGGGGGAGTCTGGATTGGAAGTTACTTTGGTGGTGTGGATTATATTCCTAAGCAGTATTCTTGTTTTGAAAATTTTTATCCTATTGCCTACAAAAATTCTATTAGCGGTTATCGTGTCAGGGAGTTTGTGAGTGATTGGAAAGGAAATTTGTGGATTGCTACAGAAGATAACGGGCTGAACTACTACGATACACATACTGGCTTGTTTACACATATATCTGATAAAACCAAACCGGTGAATATTTCTTTTACGAATATTCAATGCTTGAATCTGGTGGATGATAAATTGTGGATCGGAACCTTTACTAAAGGAGTGGATGTACTGGATTTGAAGACAAATCATTGCAAGCATTACGAGAAAGATGGACGCCCAAATTCAATCCTTAATAATGATATATTTGCCATTTATACGGATAGCCGGAATACTACCTGGGTGAGTTCGACTACTGAACTTTATACGTATGCACCTGAAATAGACGGTTTCAGGATATTTATGCCTATGAATGGCATGTTCATTAGTGACATTCTGGAGGATAAGGACGGAAATATCTGGTTCGCAACTTATAATCTCGGGGTAGCTAGATATAATCCGGATACCAAGGAAATAAAGAGATTCCGCCATGATGTGAAGAATCCTAATAGCCTTTGCTATGACCGAATTACCTGTATTTTTGAAGATAGTAAACATTGCTTGTGGTTTGCATCCGAGGATGGAGGATTTTGTCGTTATAATGAGACAGATGATACTTTTACACGCATCACTACGAAGCAGGGACTTCCTAGTAATGTGGTGTACAAGATCCTGGAAGATGATAACCATCGTTTCTGGTTGAGTACCGGTAATGGATTAGTAAACTTTAATCCTGAAACAATGAGTGTCGAGGCATTGTATAATCTTCCTAATGGATTGCGGAGTAAGCAGTTTAATTATAATTCTGGTATTAAAACAGAGGATGGTACATTGTATTTTGGTAGTATAGACGGTTTTGTTGCTTTCAATCCTAAGAATTTCCATCCGAATGAAAACAAGTATTCTGTTGCCCTGACGGGATTCTATATATTCAATCAGGAAGTTCAGGTAGGAACTTCCAATCATGTATTGGACAAGGCTATACCGTATGCCAATACGATAAATTTGAATTATGACCAAGCTACTTTTAGTTTTACTTTCTCAGCATTGAATTACTCAACCGAAGGAAACGGAAAGTATGCTTATATGTTGGAAGGGGTTGATCAGAAATGGAATTATGTGGACAATGTATTCAGAATAGCCTATAACAGCATCCCTCCTGGGAACTATGTACTTCATATTAAATATTCGCGAGACGGTCATGATTGGAGTGATAAGGATACAGTAGTGAATATCAAAATTATTCCTCCACTGTGGCGAACTTTCTGGGCTTACGCATTATATACTTTATTGATTCTGGGTATATTCTTCGTTGTCATCCGACTGTATGTGCTCAAAAAGAAAAGACAGACAGACGAGAAACTGGCTCATCAGGAGCAGCAGAAGAAAGAGGAATTTTACAAAGCAAAAATAGATTTTTTTACGAATGTCGCACATGAGATACGGACTCCGATTACATTGATTAAGGCGCCGCTCGATTATATCCTGACTTCTCATCCGGATGAGCATGAAACGAAAGAGAACCTGATAACAATGGAACGGAACACAGATCGGTTGCTGGTATTGGTGAATCAGTTGCTAGATTTTCGTAAGATAGAGTCTAAGGCATTTACGTTGTCTCTGAAGATACGGAATATCAATGTATTAGTAGCTAATACGTTCAACCGCTTTATTCCAATGGGTAAGTGGAAGAAGTTGAAAATGATGCTGGAATGTCCGGATCATGTGATTATGGCGTTGGTAGATGAAGAAGCTGTAACGAAAGTGTGCAGTAACTTATTTAATAATGCTATTAAATATTCGTCTACATACGTTAAAGTTATACTGTCGGTAAGTGAGGATGAACGTATTTTTCGAATTACTGTGAGGAATGACGGTATGCCTATTCCGTCGGATATGAGGGAACGTATTTTTGAGGCTTTCTTTCAAATAAAAGGTACTCATCCTACGGAGCCGGGTTCGGGTATCGGACTTACATTGGCATCTTCCCTGGTACAGTTGCATAACGGACAGTTGTATCTGGATGAGGAGACGGAAGATACTTCTTTTGTAGTAGAAATGCCTACTAATGCATCGGCTGATGCTCAACAGACTGAAGAAAATGTTTTGATTGAAGATGTAATAGCTGAAGGAGAGAATGTCTCGACTGTGGTGCTTGAAGATTCTTTCTCTGCTAAGGAAACCATACTGGTGGTTGAGGATAATGAAGAACTCCAATCTTTTCTGTCTGTCCAGTTGAGCAGATATTACAAAGTGCTTACTGCCAATAATGGAGAAGAGGCGATGGAGGTGCTTAAGGGAGAAATGGTAAACCTGATTGTTTCGGATGTCATGATGCCGTTGAAGGATGGGTTAGAACTATGTAATGAGATTAAATCAGATATTGAAATTTGTCATATTCCTATTATTCTGCTGACAGCCAAAACTACGCTCAATAATAAAATTGAAGGGTTGAATAGCGGAGCAGATGCGTATATGGAGAAGCCTTTCGCAATGCCTTATCTGTTGGCTCAGATTAAAAATTTGCTGGAAAATAGAAGTAAGCTTCGGAAGAACTTTGTTAATAGTCCGTATATCGCTACCAATAGTATGGCACAGAATAAGGCGGATGAAGATTTCTTGAACAAACTGACGGAAGTTATCAGGCAGAATCTGGATGATGATACGTTTAATATAGATGATTTGGCGAGGGAGGTGAATATGAGTCGTACCAGCCTACACCGAAAACTAAAGGGAATTACAGAATTGACTCCTGGAGACTTTATTCGTATCATCCGATTAAAAAAGGCTGCTGAATTGCTGCTGGAAGGAGAATATAGGATTAATGAGATTTGTATGATTGTAGGAATACGCTCACTTTCGTATTTCTCGAAGAGTTTTCAAAAGCAGTTTGGGGTACTACCGAAAGATTTTGCTAAAAGCTATGCAAAGCAGTAATAAAAGAAAGCGAATGTATGATATAACTTACTAAAGTTTATTTGAATTATCATAGATTGACTTTAGTGATTTTGGTTTTCAATATCTTTTATTTATGTAGATTCGTGTAATCTATGGTGGTGACGTATGTCTCTCTACTGCATTTCTAATGTTATAATGCTCAATGAGGCAAATTCATACTGATATTTCTGTTACTTTTTTTTTGAAGTCTTTATGTCTTTTACTGCAATCTTGTTAGGCTTCCGGGGACTGACTACAATGGGCAGAATACGCTAATGTATTACGCGTGGTTTTGCTGTATCTTCAATCATCCATAAGAGGCAGGGAAAGATATATCGCTGTTTGAGTAAGAGGGCTGATATCTTGAAGAAAGAACCCCGAAGTGCCGTTTAAAAGGACTTCGGGGATATATCTTTTAAATTTTATCGAACAATAATAATATGTCTTTGATAAGCTGTACGCTTCTTTCGTGTTACTAGCAACTCATATTAGATAGTGTGATATTTGTTGTAAGTATTGTTGTCGGGTTTTCTTATCTGTTATGAGGGATTGACTATCAAATGCGTAGAGTTTGGTCAGTAGCGTATTTCAAACATTAAAATGCTCAGTATGTTTATCTCCATATATGATATTCCTTTCCGCCTGCCCCAATGTCAATTAGAGCTTTTTTCAGTTTTCTGAGACTTTTATTTTCCAAGTCAGTTATATTATATACGCCAAAAGTTTGGTAAAACTTAACTATGGGGTCGGAATTGGCCACTCCGCACCAAGGAAGCCATGCCTTGACAGATGAAAATGTGAAATCGCAGAAAGTACTGGCCTCCAATAGCAAAGCTCTGTATGCATAGCCTTTTGTTTTGTCAATATCCATCACCTGTTTGGTGTTTTTCTCCAATAATTGAGCAGCCTTTTTGTAAAATGGGTCTTGGGTCAGTATATACATCTTGAACAGTTCGTAATAAATAAAGGCGTTGTAGTTGTCGGAGTCGCTGGTTCCTACAGAGATGATGCTTTGCCCTATTACTCCTCCGTTCTTGAAAATATTCTCCTTTTCGTCACCCTGTATCTTGAAATCGTAACAATACGTGTGTGAGAAAGCAAAAATAGCTGCGTATTCTGCCGCTTCAAGCCATTTCTTATCTTTGGTCATCATGTACAGTGATGTGAATGCGTACATTGCGTATACGCCAGCTTCTTTGTCGCAGATATTGGAATGGTCGGGGGTACCGCCGATAAACAATCCGAGATCTTGGAAGAAAGTCTTATATCCATATTCGCCTGCTGCCAATGCTCTTTTATAATATCTGTTATCACCGGTGAGTTCGTACATTTTCACAAGGAACCGTACGGGTATGAGCGTATTGGTTTTGGAATTGGCCTGTAGTTTGTTCTGCTCGTGGATGGATGGTCCCATAACCTTTACGTCACGCACGAAGTCTCCGGTGATGTCGTAAGCTCTGTAGAACGAGCCATCACCTTCGTTTTTGGCCTTTACTAGCAGAAACTCACCAAATTTGCAGAGTGTGTCCATCCACTCATTTTTTTGCGGTAGATTATACGCACATGCTAATCTCACACAGTCCAACAGACCTTCCATTCCATCAGTGGCGCATCTAATGAATGAGGGGTATGACCAAAAAGTCCCGGTGTATTTGTTTCCGTAGCCATCTTCTTTTGTGCCTTGTATCCACCAAGAGCGTGGCAACCCATACTGTATGAGTTGCTCGTCATTGAACCAAAAACGAGCCATAGCAAGTCCTTTCTCAAAGATGTTTTTTTGATCCTGTTCCAGGCCATAGCGCATCAGTTGGAATGCTATTGATGTCTGTTGCCCCACAAAACCATTCTGTAGTTCAAAGGCATGTGGTTTGCCCTCAGGAAGGCTTAGTGACCATGGTACGCCATACGCTACACCACCGTTGATAGGTCCTGCCAGTTGAGCAAACATGTCGAGTTGGGATTTGTATACGTCTTTCATGTCGACTTCAAAGAGTTTAATATCATAAAGATTGAAGTGCTTTTTGTAGGCTTCAGTAGCCGCAGATGTGTAGCACTGGCCTTTTGACACGTAAATGCTTATTTCGTATTGGTGTGCGAGGTCTTTGTGTACAGGATGACTTCGCTTGTATTTTTTGTCAGCAGAAGGATAAGTGTAGTCTATTTCCACTTTATTGCATTCAAGGTCTTCTGTCAGTGTCACTCCTATCGACCCATATTCTATTGTGGAGTTAATAACCCAGTGGTCGGCTCCTTTCTCTCTGATGCCGGTGGATATTTGTGGAGATACATGCGCTAAAGAGAGGCTTAGCTTGTTGTTGGGATTGTGCACCAAGAACATAGGCAGTCCGAATCTGGTCTCTTTAAAGCAAAAGCTTCTTGAAGTCAAGTCGGGATTTGCCGGTCCGTTGTTGTTGTATTCATTTGTTCTGTAAATGATGCCTGGGGCAAAGAAGTCGTGCTTGTCAAGACTGGTGTAGTCAGAAGCAATGTGGAATGCTATTCGCGAGGAAAATCCCTCGTCATTGCTGCCGACATCCACAACTGTAACCTTTCTTTTAATGCTGAATATACCATTGTCATGGGTTACTATTTCATCTTGAAATTTGAAACGGCTACCGTTGTTGGTATCAACAAAAGCCTGACAGAGAAAACCGTCATCGGTTTTGTCAACAATGTCGTAACCTGTCAGTGTTGTCGTTTCTCCGGTTGAGGCGGAGACATTCTTCGATTTAACAGCCAGTATAACGGGAAAAGGCTGGCAAGCTATAAGATCGTTTTTTCCTGACCATATCTCAATGCCGTATTTTCCATTATTGTTTTTGGTCATTTTAAGATTGGCATTGTCCATACGTATTGAGTATTGGTCAAGAGGCTGATTACTGTTCACACATACCTTTGCGCTTATATTTATGGTTACTGAAAAAAGACAAAGGAAAGTAATAATTTTCATTGGATTCATATTTTTTTATGTTAAATAAGTTTTAGCGAATAGCAATAAAAGGGTTACAGTCAATGTATGAAGGGGAAGGCTCTGATTTTCCCTTCATCTGTTTGGAGTTGTGCCTATTTAGGATGAGATTGGCAGGTCTTGTTTTCTTCGAATTTAGATTCACTATAGTAATATGAATCTTTCTGCTTTCATCCTCGGATGCCGATATTTTGACTTCCGGAATGCTCTCATTGATAATTTTTCATGTGATTACTTGGTTGTTTTCTTGATTATTTCAATTTCTTTAGCTGAATACGGGGTGTAATCTCCCTTGTAAATGTCATGTTGCCATACTCCAGTGTAAGGCAATTGTTCAGGACGGTGTCCCCAGCATAGATGGGTCTGCGTCTTTCCATTTACCAGTCCCCACATCATACTGCCTACATGTGCTTCTTTCAATATCGGAAGGATTTCCGGAATGGTGGAGTGGGCTACACGGTTCATCCACTCGGTACAGATGGTAGGACGACCTAATTTAAGATGCTCTTTCATTACTTTTTCAGTTTCTTCTTTCGAAGCATAGCAGTGGAAGGTGATGATGTCTGAGTTTGATGCAAGGAAGTCATTTAGCTCTTTGTTTCCGTTCCAGAGTCCTGATGTGATGGGTTGCTTCGGATTCACTTCACGCGCCCATGTGAAGACTTTACGGAGGAGTGGCCAGCTTCTTTCCGGCATGGTAGTGTTGGTAGGCTCGTTGTATAAGTCCCATACAAAGATACGCGGGTCATTTTTGAAGTGGTTCATTACTTCCTTTACATACTTTTCCAGTTTACCGTGAGTCCGTTCATCTACTACCATTGAGTAACCGGGAGATGGAGACCAGGCCCAGGCATACCAGCCTTCCAACGGTTCGGGTTGTTTTCCTACTGTCGGGTCTGTATTGACACCGAAGGCACAATCATCAAAGAAAATAGGCATTACTTTTACACCGTACTTATTACAGATACTTAGAAAGCGGTCGAGTGTACGTATGAAGTATGCGGGATCTTCTTCATATACCGCATATTGCATCACTACGCGCGCGCAATTCATACCTAAGCTCTTCATTAACTTCATTTCTTTTTCTATCACTTCGGGTGAGAAGGAAGTTTTATCCCACATGGCAGTGTAGTTGATGGCATTGGCGGGAATGTAGTTTACTCCGCAATACCAGGGATTCTCTTTGCCCCATTTCTGGGCTTGTTCTGTACTCCATACTTTGCTTTGAGCAGTAGCGGAGATGGCGGCAGTCAGTGCCACACAAATGCAGATTAATAATCGTCGCATATTCATGATATTATATATTTAAGTTCGATGCAAATGTAGGCGAAACTTTCCTTTTGGAATGATGCTAATTTTTCAGAAAACAACAGCATTCGACCAATCTGTAGGAGCAAGCCGATTTTTACTTATGCGAGGTGAACGGTAAGTATATCGTTGTTTCATTTCATGAAGATTCTATTTATCCCAAATGATAACTTTGTTAACCCCACACGGTAACTCCATTTACATACCGAGGTAAAGCTCGTTACATGCCGAGGTAAATGGTGTTACAATAAGGGGTAAAGGTCGTTACATACGGCAGTAAATGCGTTTACATTTTGCAGTAAGCTATTGGTAAATACTATTAGTTGATTATCAGAAAACTAACAAAAACTCATCACTAATCTTTGATTTATTTTTATACGTACAATACGTGGATATGAACTCTAATTTTCCTCTTTGAACAGAAACAGCATTTTTTTGGAAGAATAGAGCACTTTTGCTCTTTTCCCCTTTCTGGAGGCTGTTTGAGGCAATTTTGCAAATAGACAAATTAGAGCAATTTTTTGGTACGCAGGGGATATCCTCTTATTTTATTTCCCGTTAGATTTGCATCATCAAAACGAATGTTACATTGTAATCGAAGTACTATTATGAAAACGCTAAAACTTCTTTTCCTGTTAAGTTGCTTACTCTATAGCTCTTTTGCTTTTTCACAAGAAGCAACTTTGTCATCCGGTGAAGTAACGCTGAATATTACCCGTCAGAAAGATAACACGTATGGTGTTACATTCTCTGCTTATGGCAAAGAATTTAATGCAGGTACAGAGCAGAATCCTGCTTTACTGATTGACGTCAAGATGAATACTTTCTATCCGACTTATACATCTTATACAAAGGAGGGTGATAAAGTAGAGTTGACGGCACGCCTGACTACCACTCCCCGCACCACCGTCTTTGAAATAAATGATGTATATACTGCGAAGGGAAACGGTGAGTTTGAACTGAAACGCAACGTGAAAGTTGCTGAGTTGGGAGATAATCCTTATGATGAAGGTTTCTCTTCTTCTTTCGGTTTACAGTTTGCACCGGAAGATGTATTGGCAAATAGCGAATACTTTATTCCTGCTGTTTGGTATAAAGGTAACTTTGAGAAAGATGGAAATATTCCTGCAGGTATTCCGGTCGCTACTGATTTGAGTTTTCTTTATAGAGAAGACCGTATTCCTCTTCCGGTGGTGATGATGCGTCAAAAAGAAAGTGGATTGACTTTTACTTTAGTACATAAAGATTCAAAATGTGAAACTGTACTGAATGATTCACGTGGTGTAGTAGTCGACGAAAATTATCAGTTTGGTGGCGTGGGTGTTGTCAACTGGAAGAAGTCTGACTCTTTTGCTGCTGTAGTTACTTATCCGGGTTCTGATTTGCGTACCGGAGGAATGGGCAGACGTATGCATCCCATAACAAAAGGATTTGATAAGCATACTTATAATGTCTATTTCAAAATAGATAAAACTTCCGACTATGCTAATGCTGTAAATGAAGCTTGGGAACTGGCTTTCAATCTCTATAATCCAAAGATTTATGATGTTAATCTGAATTCTGCTTATCGGGGATTGATTGAAACTGTTAATCATTACTATCTGGACAGTTCAGTTGATAAGGATATAAAAGGTCCCGGATTCCCATGGAGTGTAAAATTGACAGATTTCTCTTTAGTCAGAGACACTTATGAAATCGGTTTTGTCGGTTCACAACCTATAGCTGGCTATGCATTGTTTCGTGCAGGTGTAGAAACCGGTAATGAAGAATATAAGGTAAGAGGAAACAATGTACTGAATTTATGGGCTTCTCAAGGATTGACAGACTTAGGACTCCCCAAAACACGTTATGCTGCACTATGGGGTACATGGGACAACTGGGCAAAGACTTCTATGCGTCAAGCTTGTAACGGAATGGCCGGATTACTGAATGCATGGTGTTATGCCAAACGTAATGGAATAGATATCCCTTCATGGCTGAATGCCTGTAAGAAGTTTGGTGAATTCCTGGTGACTAATCAGAATGCGGATGGTAGTTACTATCTGGAATATGACCCTTTCAGTGTTGTAGGTGGTAAACATCCGGCAGGTAATCAGAATAAGTTTTTGACTATTTGCGCTGTTCGTTATCTGGTAGAGCTTTACATCGCCACCAATGATGAACGTTATAAAACAGCTGCTTTGAAAGCTGCAGAGTTTTCTTATGCTAATATTCATGAAAGATATCTCTATGTGGCTTGTGTGGTAGACAATCCGCAGACTATCGATAGTGAATCCGGTCAGCAAGCTATCAATGGTTTTCTTGCTATCTATGACCTTACAAAAGATCCGAAATGGTTGACTGCTGCAGAGCAAGCTGCTACATATACCGAAAGCTGGAGTTATATGTTTGAAGTACCCGTAGAAAAGGATCAGACTGCTAAAACAGATTGGCCTAAAGATAGAAGTATTGTCGGACAGCATATTATAGCTATCGGCCATTCTGCTACGGATTTAGGTTTTGCATGGTCCTCATTTGTGTATTATCGCCTGTATTTGTTGACGGGTAAAGAACACTATCTCCACGTTGCACGTATCAGTGCCCACAATACGAAACAGTCTATGAATCTGGGACAGGAACTTTATCCCGGACAACCTGAAGGCTTACAGCAAGAAGCTTTCCAAGTAAGGGTAAGTAATGGTGCGGGGCGAAGAATGAATTCTATTATGGAAGCATTGACGTGGAACTTTGCTGCTCACCTGGATCCGATGATTCGTTTTAAGGATGCTTTTGGTACTTATGATTTGGAGGAAGTAGAAGCTATGCCGAAGTCCAAGGTAGAGGAGTTGAATAATAGATATTCGAAATATCAGTCTTCCGATTATGGGCAGGATCCGGAGACCGGAATCGAGACGATTGATGGAAATTCACTTTCGGCATATGTTTCAGGGGATCAGCTTTTTCTGGTAAATAAAGGTAAAGAAGATATTTCAAAGGTAGAGCTTACAGATTTGGCAGGAAGACGGTTATGGACCGAAGATATGAAGGTAACAGATGAGGAATACACATTCCCGATGCATGGAACGTTTTCAGGGTTTTATATTTTGAATGTGTGTTTAGTTTCAGGAGAACAAAAAGCATTTAAAGTTTATAAAAATAAATGAGTATTTACTTTTTAGGATCAAGAAAGGAGGGCGTTAAAAAAAACATTGAAACAAGCATGATATAAGATATTAATAGTTAAGGTAAAATAATAAGTTTTCAGATAAGTTCTCATTTTTCAGTTTTCAATAATATACAGATAAACTAATTTATGTTTAATTTTAAATAATAACTTATGAAGCACTTTTTAAATGAGTTAATCTCGGCTGGTAATAGAAGGAAGAATTTCTTCTTATTATTAGTTGTTTTAGTGTCTTCCGCAATGCTTCAGGCACAAAATGTAGCTGTGTCAGGTATAGTGAAAGATGTTACAGGTGAACCTTTGCCTGGAGTAAACATTATGGAGAAAGGAACTACCAACGGAACAATTACTGATGTCGATGGTAAGTTTACACTTTCTGTTAAAGGAACTAATGCAGTTCTGACAGTTTCTTTTGTGGGTTATGCACCACAGGAGATCAGCGTAAAGGGAAAACGAAACCTGGATGTTACACTGAAGGAAGATACAGAATTGCTTGACGAAGTTGTGGTAGTGGGATATGCTACTCAGAAGAAGGCTACGGTAGCTGCTGCTGTAAGTTCGGTGAACAATAAAGATCTAATCCGAACTACATCAACGTCGGCGGCCAATGCGTTGGTAGGTAAGGTATCTGGTATCACGGCACGTCAGAAGTCCGGTCAACCGGGAACTTCGACTAATCTTGAGATTCGTAACATGGGCGCTCCTCTCTATGTTATTGATGGTATTATGAAAGACGGATCCGCTTTCAATGCTTTAGATATCCATGACATTGAAAATGTTTCTATTTTGAAAGATGGTGCAGCCGCCATTTATGGTGTGAAAGCTGCCAATGGCGTGGTTTTAATAACGACGAAAACCGGTAAGAAAGGACAGAAGCCTCAAGTAAATTTGAATGCTCACATGGGGTGGCAAGGATGGACAAAGTATCCTGAATTGTTGAATGCTTATCAGTGGAAATGGGGTAACTATATGAAACAAGCCAATGATGGTAACTTGACTGGAGCTGACAATATTGCCAATGCTAAAGCAGATTTGGAAAAATGGAGAACAGGATATTATAATCCGGCTACCGGTGAAGATTATCGTGGATATGACTGGAAAGGTAATTTTGTAAGAGATGCCGCCCCTCAATATTATGTAAATGCTAACATCAGTGGTGGTACGGATAAATCTGACTATTACATTTCGGTTGGACATATTGACCAAGATGCGGTGTTCAAAGAATACAATTACAATCGTACAAATTTACAGGCCAATTTTAATATGCAGTTAACAGATAATTTCAAGGTAGGCTTCCAAACATTAGGCAAGATAGAGCAAAATGTTAACCCTGCAATTCCTGGTGGAGACGATTATTTCCAGATGCGTAACTCTATCTTTAACCTAATTCCAACCATGCGCCCGTATGCCAATGATAATCCGGATTATCTGAATTATATCACTCCGACCCATGACGCTGCGCGTAATATGGCTGCATATACAATTGATAATGCAGGTAAGCATCAGAAAGATTTTCGCACGATTCAGTTGAGTGCAAATTTAGAATACAAGACTCCGCTTCCCGGATTGACAGCTAAAGGTATGCTCTCTTACTATTACGAAACTTTTCATCAAAGAGATAATGAAAAAAGCTGGGATGAGTATAGGTATGATCCTGCCACACAGGAGTATGAAGTAGCATCTACTAAGACAGATACTTATCGTGGTGATATTAGGAATCAGAAGGTCGAGATGATGGGACAGTTTACTTTGAACTATGATCATATCTTTGCTCAAGACCATCATGTGACGGCTGTAGCTGGTTTTGAATTCTTTAAAGAAGACCGTAAAGACTTGAATGTATGGCAGAGCCCAGTAGAAAATCCATTTGTAGAATTGGTTAATACAAATGCTAATAATCAAGTATCCAATAGCATACGTACCATTACTACTGCTAGTTTCATTTTCCGTGCAGGTTATTCATATAAAGAAAAATATATTGTTGATTTTGCAGGACGTTATGATGCTTCTTGGCGTTTTTTGCCGGGTAACCAATGGGGATTTTTCCCGTCAATTTCTGGTGCATGGCGTCTTTCAGAAGAAGATTTTTATAAAGACTCCAAAGTGGCTGATTATATTTCCAGTATTAAGTTGAGAGCCTCTTATGGTGAGATGGGTGATGATATGGCTTCTAATTTTAATAATCTCTATGGAGATTTTGCTTATTTGCCCGGTTATACATTTGGGAAATCAGGTGCTATTATAAATAACGGTGGTAAAGATGCTTACGTGACTGGAACTACTTATAACGGAATACCTCAAACTGGGCTTTCTTGGATGAATATTTCTATGTTGAATGTCGGTTTCGATTTGGGCTTTTTGAAAGATCGATTGAAACTGGAGGTAGATTTCTTTAGAAGAAAGAGAAGTGGAATTCCTGCGGATCCAGTTGATGTAATTTATCCTTATGAAGCAGGGTATGGCGCACAAAAGCGAAACTTGAATTCCGATCAGGTGAGCGGTATAGATGGTATGGTGAAGTGGAATGATCGTGTTAATGATTTCAAATACTTTGCTAGTGTTAATTTGACTTTAGCTCGTCAAAAAACCATCAATAACTACGGTGAAGTATTTTTGAACGGATGGGATCAATATCGTTGGGCGCAGACTAATCGCTGGTCTAATGTGAAGAATGGTGCCGTATGGATGTGGGAAACAATCGGGGTGTTCCAAACTCAAGAAGAAATAGATAACTATCCGGTGAACATTGATGGTGCTAATAACGTGAACCTGCGTCCGGGTGATTTAATCTTTAAAGATGTTAATGGTGATGGGCTGATTGATGATTATGATAAGCGTCCTTTGGGTTATGCAGCTACTGATTATGAGTGGGATAGAAGTAATGCCAACAAGAATCCTTTGCTTTCAATGGGTATCAATTTAGGCTTTGAATATAAAGGAATTGACTTTGCTGCTGATTTTGCAGGTGGTTTCATGAATACATTTATCGGTGACTGGCATGTGAAGTATGGTATTGGTACTGACCAGATGGGATATGTATATAATGTAATAGATTCTTGGCAGCACGAAGATATCTTTGATGTGAAGTCGCCTTGGAAGCCAGGTAAGTTCCCCGCTGTCCGTAGCAATAATCCTTCCATCAGAGACTGGAATGACTTCTATGCCAAGGAAATCAACTATTTACGTTTGCGTAATTTAGTGGTAGGTTATACATTGCCGGTTAAGTGGACAAAGAAGGCTTTGGTACAAAAACTTAGAGTTTACTTTGAAGGGTCTAACCTGTTTTGTTGGGATAGTTTGAATGACTTTGGTTTTGACCCTGAAATCTCTTCAGTTACCGGATTCGACTATCCGCAGCATAAAGTGTATACAGTTGGAGTAAACGTAACCTTTTAATTGAATGTAACATGAAAAAAAATAAATTATTAATAGTATTATTATCGGGCTTATTGCTTTTTTCTTCTTGTGATAATTGGTTGGAACAAACCAATCCGATGTCCTTTGATGAAAATAAGGCCTATGCATCGGAGGTTGGTATAACAAGTATTGTTTCCAATCTATATAGCCGTATGAAATATTGGCAAGATTTTGTTCAGGATGACCTTTCTTACGATCTTGGCCGTTGGGATGAAGCCATGAATAACAGCCAGTATTGGGACAAATCGAACAATGTAGGTACTAATTATAGAGATTATTATGATTATGGTTTCATTCGAGAACTGAATCTTCATATTCGCAATTTGAATACCTTGTCTGTTGGTCAGATTAAAGCAGACAAATTGAAATATTTTCAAGCGGAAGCCCGTTATTTGAGAGCTTATACTTATTTCAAAATGGTTGTTCAATATGGTGGTGTACCTTTGGTTACTGAAGTGACGGAATATATGGAAGATCCCACTCCATTGGCAGTACCTAGAAACAAGGAGGCTGAAATTTATGATTTCGTTATCAGTGAACTAGATGCTGTAAAGGAGGATTTAGGAACATCTCATATCAAGACTCGTGCTACGAAAGGTGCTGCTATGGCTTTGAAATGTCGTGCAGCTCTGTATGCTGGAACTTTGGCATACAATTATGATAAAAGTGCTACCAAAACTCTGAATTTGTCAAGTGGTGCTACAGGTATTGAAAGAAGCAAGGCAGAAGGTTATTTGAAAGCTTGTTTGGATGCTTGTACTGAATTGGACGCTTTGGGATATCAACTTTATCAGAAACAAGCCGATTTAGCTACTAATTATGCAGAATCTTTTATTGCTAAGCCAGCAGATAATCCTGAGCTTATTTTTTGCAAAGCCTATGATGGAGTGAATGTGAAGAATAACTTTACTACTTGGGTGCTTTCACGCAAGTTGATACGTGCCTTGAATAATAAAGCAGGATGTCAAATCAATCCGGTTTTGAACTTGTTAAATGATTATGAAATACTTGATACTCATGAAGTAAAAGATATGGATGCATATGTAGGTGATGAAATAATTGAGGATATGAATGAGTATGAGTCTACCTGCCAATATAATCTGTACGACAAACCGGAAGATATCTTTGCTGGACGCGATCCTCGTCTTGCTGGTACGGTCCTGTATCCAGGTAGTTCTTTCAGAGGTGTCTCTGTAGATCTTCAAGCAGGTTTAGCTATTCCTACTGCTGATGGTTATCGTTTTGAAGCTGCACGCAAAATAAGTGAAGTGGACAACAAAACATACGAGGGGCAGAAAGTAACTGGGGAGGATGGACCTCTTCGTGGCGATGATGGTAGCAGTAATTGGTATATTTCTCATTCTGGTTTCTTATTGAGAAAGTTTGTTGATACTGCCACTGGAAGTGAGATAAATGGTGCTAGTTCTGTTCCTTATGTAGTATTCCGTTTCGGTGAGGCTTTGTTGAATGCTGCTGAGGCCGCTTTCTATTTGAATGAACTGGGAGTATCCAGTTATAACGGGCGTCCCACTAAGACTATAGCGTTGGATTACATCAACCGCGTACGTCAACGTGCAGGTGGTGAAGCATTCAAGTTGGCTGAGAACGAACTGACATTCAATCGTATTGTAAACGAAAGACGTGTAGAGTTGGCATTCGAAGATCATCGTTATGAAGACTTGAAGCGTTGGAGAGTTGCCGATGAGGTGTGGTACAATGATCAGGCTAATAAAACTGCTACTATCTACGTATTGTGGCCGTATAAGATTTATGCTCCGGGCACGCCCGAAGATGGTAAGTGGATTTATCGGAAAATGAAAGCTCAGAACAGAGCAAATAATGCTATTCTGTATTTCGACAACAAGATGTATTATAATGCATATCCGATGAACGAGGGTAACCCGAATATTGAGAAGAATCCTAATCATTAATTTACCAACTAAAGCTTAAAAACAATGAAACTAAAATCTATAATTGCAGCAGCATTTGTCGTATTAGGATTTACTATGACATCCTGCGAATATGATAATTACGATGCTCCGTCTTATGTTTTCAGCGGCCAGTTGAAGTGTGACGGTGAGAACTTCCCTTTTGATTCAAATAAAGGGTTATTAAGAGTCTTCCAGAGCGGTTATGGTAAAGTAGACGGTGGCGGTACGGGTATACGTGTCGACGATCAGGGGCACTACCAGCAGCTCTTCTTCGATGCGGACTATAAAATGACATTAGTGAATGAAACATTGCCTTTCGAACTTCCTGATTTTGAATCGCGGGGTGCAGGTAAAGGCTATGATTCTATCGCCTATCATTTTAACTCGAATGTTACAAGAGACTTTGAAGTGCGTCCGTACTACAAATTGAAGAATTTGAAAGCTGAATTGAAGAATGGCAATATCGTTGCTACTTTCAATATTGAGAAGATGACTAATACGGTGAAGGCAGCTCCGAAGATTGTAAAGACTCGTATTTGGCTGAGCACAAGTTCTTTGGTTAACAGTGGTATCAAGTGTACACGTAGCAGCGATGTAGAATACATCGATGATACTACGTTGCAGGTATATATCCCATTGTCCGAGTATCGCAAGAAGGAGAACTTCGTTGATAACTATCGTACTTATGCTTTCTATCGTGTAGCTATTGAGTTGGAGGGAATGAATCAGTATTTTCTCTTCTCAACGATACAGAAAATAGAAAACTTGCCGGTAGAGTAAACACTATGTTTTGATATAAAGACTCTGTCGGCATAAACCGGCAGAGTTTTTTCAACTTAAATTTATTGTATCCCTGATAATATCTGAAACATGAAATATCTATTTATACTCATCAGTTTCCTCTCGTCCATCCAGTTTTCTCTGGCAGCAGAAAAAGCATATGCATTGCAAAGTGGCGATGCCAGTCTGTCTGTAGCCAAAGATGGAAAACGCCTGAGTCTGCAAACTGGTAACGCCCATTATTTGAGTTTAAATGCTCCTTATGTAGTTACATTGGAAGTGAATGTGGAAACGCTGAACGGTTACTATTCTTCTGTAAAGGAAGAAAAAGAGTCGTTGGTTTGCATCGCAAAGTTAAAGTCATCTCATGGAACCGTATTTCATGTAAAAGATGTGTTTACCCCCGATACAGAGAATCATTTCCGTATGGATAGGGAGGTAACGATTGAAAAGATTGGAAAAGGAGACGACTACTTCAACTCTTATTTCGGATTGACTCTGCAACGTAAAACGCAGATTGAAGATTTTGAATTCTTTGTTCCGGGTATCTGGTACAGGAACAACCTGAGCCTTAGACGTGGTTCTCTTGCCAGTGACTACACCGATAATTACTTTTATTTCCGCGAAGACCGTTTACCCTTGCCATTGGTATCTGCCCGTGAGAAGGCTTCCGGATTAGCTATTGACATGGTACACCTGAATGCTGATCCTGAAACTTTCTATGGTGAAAATGGAGTAAACCGTATTGTGGATGAACGTATGCAATTCGGTAGCCTGGGTTTCACAGAAACCGATTCACACTCTATTCTTTTTGTCTTCCCGGGAATTGAGGGCGAAACCACCTATGTAGGCCGCCTCCCTGAACAGAAAAGAAAAGGCTTTGCCTATCGCAGTCATCCAGTGAAAGCCGGAGTGAAACATACATATAGTCTGACTTTCGGTTTCAACCAGACAAAAGATTTCCCCGAACTGGTGGAAACAGTATGGAAACAGGCGTGGAATAAATATACCCCTGTCGTACATAAAGTAGATGTGAAAGATGCTTATGAAGCCAGCATTGAGGTGCTTGATGCTTACCTGCTGAATCTGAATGGTGCACCGGGCTGGCCTTTCTCCATCTATCTGCCTAATGGAATAGCCCGTGCTTATAACTATCAAATGGGCTTTATCGGTTTCCAGATTTCAAATGCCTATTTCCTTTTGCGGAAAGGATTGGAAATTGACAATCAGGAATATGTACGCAAAGCATCGGAAGTTGTTGACTTCTGGGTGAATAACTCACAACAGGAAAGTGGCCTTGTAAGTCCCTGGGCAGATGCCTATGTAGATCGGAAAGCAACCTGGCGTGATTATGAAGCTTATATGCGTGTTGCTGCCGGTGGTATGGAAGGCATGATGGGTGCATGGAATATCATGAAAAAGCATGGAATTAATAAACCCGAATGGCTCTCCTATTGCAAAAAGTACGCTGATTGGCTGGTACGGAATCAGGAAAAGGACGGTAGCTTTTATCTCCGTTATGACTGGAGAACCGGAAAACCGACTCATGACAGTAAATATACAACTACTAATATCATTCGTTTCCTGATTGAACTCTACTCGGTTACCCAGGACAAACGTTATCTGGATACAGCCTTGAAAGCAGGTGAATTTAGTTATGACTTTATCCATCATGATTACCTTTATGTAGGTGGAGTTATTGACAATCCCAATGTAAAAGACCGTGAGTCCGGACAAATGGCTATTTATGCTTTCCTGGCACTTTATGACGTTACAGGTGATGCCAAGTGGAAAGAAGCTGCCATACAGGCTGCCCGCTATACGGAAACCTTTATGTTTGCTTATCATGTACCGATGGCTATTAACGATACTTTGACTGATTTTCCAAAAGATGTAAGTATTGTAGGGCAAACCCTGATTGCTACCGGACACTCTGCAATAGACAACGGACTGGCTTTCTCTTCCTTCCAGTACTATCGCTTATACCTCATGACGGGAGATACGCATTTCCTGAAAATGGCAAAGCTGATTCAAAACAATACTCTTTCCATTATGGATCTGGATGGAGACATGAGATACCGTTACAGAGGTTTGCTTACAGAATGCTTCAACCCGCAATCCAATCGTGGACATAGTGTGCGTCAACAGCTTCCGTGGAATCAAGCTTCCATCCTCGAACCTATGCACCGCTTTATGGATGCTTTTGGCGAGTGGGATATCGATGTGATAGAACAGTGGCCGATAGAAAAGCGGCAAGAGATGATAGAGCGTTATGCGCGTACACAAGGTTTGGAAAAAGAATAAAAAAGGAACAGGCTATGAAATATTATATCGTAACAATGCTATTGTGGGTTGGTGTCATTCAGGTTTTTGCACAACAACCCCGTCTGAAACAAGTAGATGAATATTTGGCTGCTACCGGGCAAACCGTTGAGCTGAAGGGTGCTCCCGAGAGGCAGTACGGGTTATTGAGTACCCTCTACAATAACCAGAAGAATTTGATGCTAAACTTGCCCGATCTGGAAGATTACGGTGCACGTGAGGTCATCCCTTTCGGTTTTCGACTAAGTACTGCTTCGGAGATAGAATTGGCGGGTCAAAATGAGAATATGGCAGAAAGTACTGTACGACCTTTTTATAGTAAAAGCATCTTTTCAGGAGTTTCTTATCAGTTCTGCGACAGCGTGATTTATGGTATTACCCTGTTTTACGATACCCAGGATAATGCTAAGCGTGCAGCAATAGAAAAGAACCTGGACAGACATTTTAAGAAAGCAGATTATGAACAGGGAGGTGCTGTGGTTTATTCCGATCCGGATTATGCTGTAAGACTACTGCCCGGTAAAGTGGAGCTCTATTCTTTATTCCATTTTCCGGTAGTTGAAACTTTCTATCCGGGAGTATCACACAAAGTGTGGTATGGACCTTATAACTATGAGGCGAACGGTGCATCGGTGATGCTCGCCTTCTATAATCAGGAAAGTAAAGAGAATAATATCCAGTCGGCCTTTAAGGTCAGCTATAAATATCCTGCCGGAAAGCCTTTCAAGATGAATCTTATCCGGTTTATTCTGGACGACACTACGTATGAACTTCCTTTGGAGATAGAATATTCCGACGTAACAGATGGTGGTAAAGCAGTGGAAGAATGTGATACGCGCACCTTCGTGTTTCCTGAAGTACTGAAAGCGATAGACCGTTCGAAGACGGTTAAAGTGGAATTGGTAGGTGAAGGTGGGCGGTTGCTTTATGAGATGCCTGCTTTTCAGCGTGCATCCGTTCATACTGCATACGAATATTTCCGTTGGAATGTGACCAATCCGATGGCTAAATACAGAGCCTGGTAACTAAATAGTCAATAACTCTAATATGATAAAATATGAAAATTAAGAATTGCTTTGTTGTGATGCTGGGAGTCGCAGCATTACTTTCTGTAACCTCATGTGGAAATACTAAAGTGAAAAAGGACGGATTGGCAGAGGTTGATTCTCTGGCAACTACGTATGTGAACCCTTTGTTCCAGAAAGGTCCTGATCCCTGGGCTCTGTTCCATGAAGGTACTTACTACTATATGCATACCGTGCAAGATAGTCTGGTACTCTGGAAGACTACAGACGTTACCGATGTGAAGAATGCTCCTCGGAAGACTGTCTGGATTCCTACGGATCCTTCTAATAAATACCATCTTTGGGCACCTGAAATCCATAATATCGATGGCAAATGGTATATCTATTATGCCGCCGATGATGGCAATACGGACAATCACCAGATGTATGTATTGGAGAATGTAAACAGAGATCCTTTTGATGGAGAGTTTGTAATGAAAGGCCGTATCAGTACGGACAAGGATAACAACTGGGCTATCGACGGTTCTGTATTCCAGAATAAAGGTGAATTGTATATGGTATGGTCCGGTTGGCAAACCCGCCGTGTGGATACCGAAACTCAGTGTATCTACATTGCCCGCATGGAGAACCCCTGGACACTGGGCTCCGAGAGAGTTCTGATTTCCAAACCGGAATTGGAGTGGGAAAGACATCATAAGAACGAGAACGGTTGGAATCCTTCTTACGATATTTTTGTAAATGAAGGTCCTCAACCCCTGCTGAGTCCTAAAGGTAAGTATGTTCATATAGCTTATTCCGCCAGTGGGGTATGGACTCCGTATTATGCTCTGGGTATGCTGACGGCAAGCACTGACAGTGATATGTTGGACCCGAAGTCATGGTCCAAATCCCAGCAACCTGTATTCAAACAGTCACCTGAGAACGGTGTATACGGTACAGGATACAATAGCTTCTTCCCCTCTCCCGATGGTACGGAATGGTATATCCTGTATCATGCACGCGATACACAGGTAGATCCTGAAGGTGCTGGAGACACCCGTTCACCACGTGCCCAGAAGTTTGTATGGCTCGAGAACGACTATCCCGATTTCGGAACTCCGCTTCCTACAACGGCTCGTCTGAATAAACCATCGGGAACAGTAGCAACCTCTGCAAAGTAACATCCATCCGATAAAAAGAAACCCTGATGATGAGAAACCGATTATTCTTTTGCTTCATACTCCTGATAGGCGTATCGTTTCTTGCGAAAGCCCAGGATAAGAAAGAAATCCGGAAAGCTGTGAAGCAGCATAACCGGGCAGTCTATCTGAAAGACGGGTGGATACGAGATCCGTATATTTACTTGTGTGAGGATGGTTTCTATTATCTGACTGGTACCACACCTACGTATGGAGATACCCGTGAAGCCGGAGATCCCTATAATCTGGGACTGGACCATGTTTCCCGGAAGATGGGTTTGAAACCAAGTATAGTCGGTTATCAGATTCGCGTATGGCGTAGCCCGGATCTTGCTGAATGGAAATATCTGGGCGAACCCTTTTCGTTGGAAAAGGGATACTGGGCCCGGCAATTCCCGGATGCTTTCCAGAATAAATCTAAGAAAAACTGGTTGCTTTGGGCTCCCGAAATGTACCGGGTAGATGGCAAATGGGTATTTGTACATACCTCACCCGAACCTGTAGGTAATGGCGCCAATCTTATTATTGCCGATCATGCGGATAAGAATGATTCTTTCGCTTTCCCTATGGGGGATGATATGAGAAATAAGCACGATCCTTCTCTTTTTCGTGATGACGATGGCACTTGGTATCTGACGTGGAGCAATACCGAGATTGCCCCTCTGAAACCGGATTTTCAGGGATTGGCAGCAAAGCCTGTACATATTGATCCTTCCGACCGCAGCATCGGGCACGAAGGTGCAACTATACGGAAGATAGGAAAGAAGTATGTACTTTTCGGTACGGCATGGTCTACGGATGACTCCCGTAAGGGATCTTATAATCTGTATTATTGCACAGCCGACCGGATAACCGGTCCTTACAGTGAACGTCGTTTTGCCGGCCGTTTCCTGGGACATGGAACTCCGTTCCAGGATAAGAAGGGCCAATGGTGGTGCACGGCATTCTTTAACGGGAATATCGCACCTGTATCCAAATTGGGCATTAAGAATCGCGATTTAAGTGAGACTGCTCAGACCATCAATGAGCAGGGGACTACGATTGTTCCTCTGGAAATAAAGACAGGGAAAGACGGGGATGTTTATATCCGCGCTATCGACCCTGCATATGCTGTGCCCGGACCGGATGAGGCGCAGAGGTTTCAGCCGTAACCCTTTGGCTCTTATGCCTTATTCCGCTGATGCAAAAGATGTCATGTTTTGCTACAAAAGATGCCATCTTTTGCATGAAGTCTCAGGGAGATCTTGCTGAAAGGAATAAGGGAAAGAGTTCTTGGGGAGTAATGTAGAGGTTTTGGGGTATTATATGTTTGGTATTGCAAGTGATAATTTATATATTTAGACGTCTGAATCTTACAATAACAGGCTTATGAGTTATTATTTACAGGAAAAAACCTGCAGATTATCATAAAATAATTTCAAAATATAGGCTTTATGAGAAAGAGTATTATTGCTTTAACCCCATTAATGATTGCTCCCCTCTGTTGGGCGCAAGAGAAGCCGAATGTCGTTATCTTTCTGGTAGACGACATGGGTTATTCCGACATTGGTTGTTATGGGGGTGAGATTATGACCCCGAATCTCGATAAGTTGGCATCTACCGGGGTTCGCTTTACCCAGTTCTATAATACATCCCGTTCTTGTCCGGCGCGTGCCAGTCTGATGACCGGACTTTATCAACACCAAGCAGGTATCGGTCAGATGTCCGAGGACCCGGGAACGTTTAAGAAAGAAACGCAACGGGATATCAATGATTGGGGTTCCGAAGGTTATCAGGGTTATCTGAATCGTAATTGTGTCACCATTGCCGAAGTGCTGAAAGAAAACGGTTATCATACCTATATGGCAGGTAAGTGGCACTTGGGTATGCACGGGCAAGAGAAATGGCCTTTGCAGAGAGGTTTCGAACGCTTCTACGGTATTCTGGCAGGCGCTGCCAGTTACTTACGTCCGGAAGGTGGACGTGGTCTGACGCTGGACAATGAACATCTGCCTGCACCTGAAGCTCCTTACTATACCACGGATGCTTTCACTGATCATGCCCTTCAGTTTGTTGGTGAACAGAAGGATGACAAACCGTTCTTCCTGTATCTGGCTTTCAATGCTCCGCATTGGCCCTTGCAGGCAAAAGAGGAAGACATTCAGAAGTTTACCAAACTTTACCGTTCCAAGGGTTGGGATAAGATACGCCAGGAGCGTTACAACCGGATGCAGAAGATGGGTATTATCGATAAGAACGTTGGTTTCGCCGAATGGGAAAACCGTTCCTGGGATGAACTGACGGAGAAAGAAAAGGATGAATCCGCCTATCGCATGGCTGTGTATGCAGCACAGGTACACTGTGTGGACTACAACGTAGGTAAGGTGATCGACTACCTGAAGAAAACCAAGCAACTGGATAATACCTTAATCCTGTTCCTTGCAGACAATGGTGCTTGTGCCGAACCTTATCTGGAATTGGGAGGCGGCAAGCAGGAAGATATTAATAATCCTGCCTGCAATAATATGCCGTCCTATGGCAGAGCCTGGGCGCAAACTTCGAACACTCCGTTCCGGAAATACAAATGCCGTTCCTACGAAGGTGGTATATCCACTCCTCTTATTTTCTCCTGGAACAAGAAACTGGGCAATCGGCATGGCAATTTGTGTACTACTCCGGGTTATCTGCCGGATATCATGCCTACTGTTCTGGAAGCAACAGGTGCTGTATATCCTGAAACCTATCATGGTGGAAATAAGATTCATCCTTTGGTAGGTACCAGTCTGTTCCCCGCCATTACGGAGAAAGTGCCTTCCCTGCATGAATATATGTATTGGGAGCATCAGGGCAATCGTGCCATCCGTTATGGTAACTGGAAAGCAATACGTGATGAAGCAGGTACGGAATGGGAGCTTTACGACATTGTGAAAGACCGTACGGAGAAAAATAATCTTGCTTCCCAGCATCCCGATGTACTGAAGAAGTTGCGGAATGAGTGGGAATACTGGGCGATAAAGCACAATGTACTGCCTAAACATCAGGACTCTCCGATGTTGTTTGCTGATACTACCCGTACAGGCTGGCCTTTCTCGAAAGATCCGCATGTGATTCCATTCCACGGAAAGTACCTGATGTATTATTCTGTACCTCCTAAGGGAAACTCGGGTTGGGGAATAGGTATAGCAGAGAGTACGGACCTGACGCAATGGAAGCCTATCGGTTCTTTGTCTCCGGCTGCCGACTATGAGGCTAAGGGCTTGTGTGCGCCGGGTGCACTGGTGCGTAACGATACGATCCATCTATTCTATCAAACGTATGGTAATGACAAGAAAGATGCGATCTGTCATGCATGGTCGGTGGATGGCGTGAACTTCACACGTAATGCTACCAATCCTATTTTTGCCCCTAAAGCGGGTGACTGGAATTGCGGACGGGCCATTGATGCGGAAGTCATATTTGCGAAAGGAAAGTATTTCCTTTATTATGCTACCCGTACACCCGACTATGTGAAACAGATTGTAGGTGTGGCTACTGCTCCTGTAGGTACGAATTTCAATCGGGAAACATGGACGGAAGCCTGTGACTGTGCCATCTTGGTTCCCGAATGGCCGTGGGAAGAAACTTGTATAGAGGCTCCTTCAGTAGTAGAGATGAATGGTACGCTATATATGTTCTATGCAGGGGCTTACAATAACCGTCCGCAGCAGATAGGACTGGCAACCAGTACAGATGGTATCCACTGGAGGAAAGTATCGAATAAACCTTTCCTGGCGAATGGAGATCCGGGGGCCTGGAACTATTGCGAATCGGGTCATCCGCATATCTTTAAAGATAAAGACGGGCAGACCTACCTCTTCTATCAGGGCAATGAGGATTTTGGCAGAACCTGGTTCCTTTCACAACGAAAGATTATCTGGAGGGACGGTTTCCCTCAACTGAAATAACTATCTTTTTACCAAATCTCTGCAATTATATGGTAGGATGTTTTTAGGATTAGTTAATTTGTGAAGAAACAGTAGAATAGGATGCAAATCCTGAATCTACTGTTTCTTTTTTTAGGGTTATGCTCTAAGTTTACTTTTCAGGGAAGATGATGCGGTAGTTTCCGCTCAGGTGCATGAAGGCGAAGAGGCGGAGCAGTCCGTCATAGTAAGCATCGAAGTATCCGTCTTCATACGGTTCGTGTTTTGCGTTCCACAACTTATCTACGAACTCACGGCTTTTCTCGTGAGTGCACATCAGTGAGGCGGCGGCAGAAGTGGCTACCAAGCCTAAAGAGTGTCTTAATGCTTTGTGTTCTCCGGCTTTAAGGGTATCTTTTACCTGTGTACCGTCTATGTTGTACTGGTCTACGAAGGTATCAATGCCCTGACTGTAGAGAAAGTTCTGGATTTTATTGCCGTATTCCTGTTGCCACTCTTTGTCGGCACATGCCCAGGAGTAATCTAAGGCAATATTCATCGGTACACGCCAGGAGTCGAAGCGGAAAGCATCACCAATAATGCGGTTATTGCCCAGCAGGCTGCCGTCATAGTTGTTGTAATCGGGGTTCAGACCGGTTACGGGGTGGATGCTTTTATGCAGGTATTCACGACTGCGTTCGGCACATTCACGCCAGAAGTCGGCTCTGCCATCATCGGCCCAGCGTGCCCATACTTCATAGAAAGCGGGTACGTGATAAGATGGATCGGTGAAGAGGCCACCCCGTATGTCGGGGACGAAGGTGATAAGCTTATGCTCTACGTTGATAAAAGGCATTACGCGGTCTGTACCATCTTTCTCCATGGAACAGTTCAGGATATTCCGGGCTTCGGCAAGGTAGTTGATACCGGTATCATTTCCCCAACGGTTGGAGGCGAAGATGAGGGCGGTTACATAGTAAAGCTCTCCGTCGGAGGCGGGGCCTTGGGAGTTACGGGTACCGTCCGTCTCGCAGCTCCAGGCGAAGTACCCTTTCAACGGACCATCTTGGTGCTGCATGTACTTTGTGCCCCATCGCCAAAGGCGGTCGAAGATGTCTTTACGGTCGAACTGGACAGCAATCATTAATCCGTAAGACATACCTTCGGTACGGACATCATGGTTCTTGATGTCGCTGATGTATGCCATGGAATCACCTACTTCAAAGTAAACTTTGTCCGGACCGTAGAATACGCCGTCGAAGACGGATTGAAGTTTGGCATCGATATCTGCCTGTTTGTAGCCCATCTCGGCGAAAAGATTCCGGTACTTTTGCGTTTCAAAGGCACCTTTATCCCAAGGCTTTGTAGGGTCTGCCTGGCTGCACGATGTACCGGCGATGAGGCAGAGGAGAAGATAGAATAAGTTCTTCATAGGAGTAACTTTAATAGAATCATTATTTGATAGTGATAGGAATGGATTTCAGCTGTTTCAATTCTGATGTACCGCCATACAGTATTTCATACTCACCTTCTATCGGTCGCATTGTATTGGTACCCGTATCGAACCATTCAAAGTTTTCTTTGCTCAGAGGTATGGTAACCTGATTCGTTGTTCCTTTAGCTATCGCTACGCGTTTGAAGGCACGGAGTGCATGCGACGGTCCTTCCTTATCACCCGGACGGCGCAGATATACCTGTACAACTTCTTCACCATCGTATTTACCCGTGTTGCTAACAGGGATGGTTAGAGTGACTTGTTCTCCGTCCTTGATTTCCGGTGTATTCAATGAAGCGTTTCCATATTGGAAAGTCGTATAACTCAATCCATGTCCAAAGGGGAAGAGGGGAGCTTCCGTCATATAACGGTAAGTGCGTCCTTTCATAGAGTAATCTTCGAAGTCCGGCAATTGGTTAGTGCTTTTATAGAAAGTCACCGGAAGACGTCCGGCCGGGTTATAATCTCCGAATAGCACGTTTGCAATGGCTGTACCACCTGCCTGACCGGGATACCATGCTTGCAAGATGGCGTCGCATGTTTTTGTTTCGGGAGTCAGGGCAATGGCAGAACCGGAGAAGTTGACAAATACAATCTTCTTCCCAGCTTTCTTTAGTTCGGCAAGTAGACGGCTTTGGATAGATGGAAGTTCGATGGTTTCGCGGTCGCCTCCCTTAAAACCGGGGATGTTGACGTGCATTTCTTCGCCTTCCACTGCAGGGGATATACCTCCGGCAAAAATGATGATATCTGCTTCTTTCACCTTATTTACAGTTTGTTTCAGGTCGACGGGAACTTCGCGTCCCATATCGAAATCAAGTGCGGCATCACGGTTGCGGAAAGCAAAATCAATCTTGATATGATATTCTTTTCCGGCTTCTGCCTGGAGGGTATGGACTTTGGTCTTATTCTTGAAGTTCATGCCTGCGGCCACTTCCTTACCGTCAATGGAGAGTTTCGTTATACCTTGAGTCTGGAAGCGGAAGGCGATGTCTTCACTTTTAATAGGGCGGAATACTGATTCGTAGCTGGCGGAGAAATCTTGCAAGTTGATGCCGGCTGCAAAAGTAGTGGCACCGGTGGTGATGAAGTGGAAAGGAGTGCTGATATAGTTTGTCACATCCGGTGTTCCTTCCTGTTTCGTATTGTTCCAGTATTTGGCGCTGAAACCTTGTTTGCCATCCATGCTGCATTGCTGGAATACGCTTTGTAAAGTGACGTCGGAGGTAAGGTCACATCCGGGTTCATAGATGATCTGTGATTCGGGCAAGTACTCGCGGATACCTTCCAGTAGAGTAACGGTATGTCCGGGGAAGCCATTATAGTTACCCCACTGCATTACGGAGTCATTGGCGTTGGGACCTACGAGCGCTACTTTCATACTTTTGTTCAGAGGCAGTATATCTTGGTTATTTTGCAATAACACAAGACTTTCACGTGCCATGCGGAGTGCCAGTTCACGATGTTCCTTACTATCTACTACACTGTAAGGAATCTGTGTCCAGGATACTTGCGAGGGCTCGTCCATTTCGCCCAGTTCAAAGCGGGCTTTCATCAGGCGCTTCAGTGAGACGTCTATTTGATTCTCGTCAATCAGGCCTTCTTTTACAGCTTCGGGCAGTGATCCGTAGCTATCTCCGCATTCTATATCTGTTCCGGAGAGTACTGCCTTGGCTGAGGCATGTTGTTTGTCGGGATCGGTTTCATGAGCACCCTTATTGTAGAAGTCGCTGATTGCCCAGCAATCCGACACTACTATTTCTTTGTATCCCCATTCATCGCGGAGGATTTGCATTAACAGGCGGTTACTTCCACAGCAGGGTTCACCTTCAAAACGGTTGTAGGCACACATCACTTCTTTGACATGGGCTTTTTGAACGAGGTCTTTAAATGCAGGCAGATAGGTTTCCCAAAGATCACGCGGGTCGATGTTCTCGGCATTGAAACTGTGACGGTTCCATTCCGGACCGGAGTGTACGGCATAGTGCTTGGCGCAGGCATGCAACTTGTCATACTTCTCCCCCTCAGGACCTTGCAGTCCGCGTACGACTGCTACTCCCATCTGGCTGGTGAGGTAAGGATCTTCTCCGTAGGTTTCTTGCCCCCGTCCCCAACGCGGATCACGGAAGATGTTGATGTTGGGTGTCCACATGGTCAACCCCTGATAACGCTTCAATCCTCCTTCTTTGCTGAACTCGGTGGTTTTGGCGCGTGCTTCATCCGAAACTGCGGTGAATACGTCGTAAAGTAATTCGTTGTTGAAAGAAGCTCCCATGCCGATGGCTTGCGGGAATACGGTTGCCAGTCCGGCGCGTCCTACGCCGTGTAGGGCTTCGTTCCACCAGTCATAGGCTTTTATGCCCAGTCGGGGAATGGCGGGAGATGTGTTTTGCATCAGGGCGGCTTTCTCTTCCAGTGTGAGTCGGCCTACCAGATCATTGGCACGCTCTTCCGGGCTTAGTGCCGGGTTCTTGTAGGGAGGTTGTGAACAGGAAAGGAAGCACAAGCAAAGGCATCCGATTCCTGTGAGCAACTGAAGTTTCTTTTTCATGACAGTAATGCGTTTTTATAGTTACTAATAGACTTCTGTTTCGTCATTGTGGATGACGATTACAAAAATAGGGAAAAAAGGGGATTCAAGGGAAGAATCGTATTTCAGATAGTTGAGCCTATGTTACAGATTTCCTTCGGATGTTACATCTTGTTTTGCTGAGGTTACATTCAACGAAAAAATGCCTTGTAATAGGCATTTATATCTTCTCACACCGGATCAAGACTTTCTGTTCATTGTTCAAGGTGGTAGCAAACAGATAAATATCTCCGCCTTCGCCTAACTTAATCCGTTTACGAAGTTCCGCTACTGAACTTGGAAAGTTACGGACTGTGATATTGGCCTTCTTTATGTCCCCTAATACGGTCTTTAGTTCTTTCTTATTCAATGTGCACATATCTGTTATCCGGAAACTTCTTCCGGGGAAGTGCTCTATCAGTGCAGCGGAAGTATAGAGGTGGCTGTTGGGGTGCAGCTTCTTTATTTTATATCTACAAGCTACATTGCGGAAAGCGCCTGCTTTGAGGATAGATGCATTGGGTTCATACAGATATTTATCTAAGGTATCGGTATATTCACTTGGACTTGATAGTTCCTGTTCGCGGGTGAAGGTGAAGAATTGCCCGGTTTTCTCTGTACTTCTTCCATCTTTCGTTTGCAGGTTGATGCAATGAATAGGAATATTTTCTGCGGCAACGGAGTGGTGTGCTAAGATAAGTAAGAGTTCCTTGCACTCATTATTTACAGAAATGATATGCGCTTCGTGTACGTGATTTAAATCCTGAATGGCCAGAGATAAGTCGAGCATAGGGGAGAGTTTCACCATGATGTGCTGTGCTTTTTCGAGCAGTAGGGGTTCCAGTTCGGCTACATTCGGTTCACAGTCGGCAATGGCAACGGTCTTACCGCCATGTCCGTCGCGACGGGCGGGGTCAATGAATATCCAGTCGACGGAAGACATTTCTTGCAGATGCCGGATGGCGTCTTTGTTTTCTATCCGGATATGGTTCAGAGCCAGTAGTGGAAAGTTATGCGAAGCAATCTCACAAAGTGCTTCCTGTCGTTCCACATAGGTGACGTGATGGAATTTCGGAGAAAGAAAAGCACAGTCTATGCCGAACCCTCCGGTTAAGTCGGTCAGTGTGCCAGAGGAAGACTCCGGAATGATAGATGCTTTGTATCGTGCTGTAGCTTCCGAGGAACATTGTTCTAACGATAGGTGGCGGGGATATAGAATGCCTTCTTCTGCATACCAGGACGGTATTTTCTCTGCCGCCGCCTGTCTGCCTGCTATCTGTGTCAGTGCAACAGGCATATCCACACCGGGATACTTCGGTGCTTGCAGAGCCAGGTTGCGTACATTATCCTTGCAATGTTCGTGTATAAAACGAAGGGTTTCGTCATTCAATTCCATAAACCTTGTCGTTTAGTAGTTTCTTTGAAGCCATAATCCGAAGAAACGATCATAAATCTGATAGATTCCTGCCTCTTGCGTGACGAAATCCTTTTCCAACAGTCCTTTTAATGCCGATTGCACGGAGCTGGAAGATGGCAATCTGTATTTCTTGATGAATGCACCGGAGGTGATGGCACTTGCTTTCCCTTCTTTGGTTATGGCAATGAGCAATTCTTTTTGTTTTTCGGGCATTCGGAAAAGGGTTTCGGAATAGGTATATTGAAATGAACCTATGATTTGGCAGATGGCTTCTTCTACCATCGAAATATCGGCAGCCTGATTGACGGGTGTCATGTCATAAAGGGTGTGCAGTACTTTCTGCATATACCAGGTAATGCCTTCAAAATATTGGTATATCTGTTCGATAGCTTCTTTGGATATAGTCTTATTTGCTTCTTTGAAATGTTTCTGAGCAAATTTGATGTATTCTTCTAAAGGAATGCTTTCCAGATGCATCATCGATACGCTCTGATAAAAGGGACGTGATGCTGTCAGGAATATATTACCCATAATGTGCCTCTGGCTTCCGGCAAAGATGAAATGGGCATTGTTGCAATGTTGCACATAAGTACGCAGGATAGCTTCTACATTGTCTTCTGCATAATTGGTAATTTGCTGGAATTCGTCAATGGCTACGATACAGGGCTTGTTTGCCTGTTCCAGATAATGAAATATTTCATCCAATGTAGCATCCGGAGACTGGATGTCTCCCAGGCCTAAATTGAATGAAGGGTTACCATTAAAGTCGAATGTCAGACTGGCTTGCAACGACTTCATACTTTCCCAAAAAGTTTGTATTGCTTTCTTGCCCGAGGATTTCAATGACTCAATAATTTCTTTACTAAGGGCAAACACAAACTCACGTAGAGATTTGGTCGCATATATGTCAACAAAGAATGTGTAATATATCTTTTGAATTTCTTTACTCTGGAAACAATGACGTATCAATCCTGTCTTACCCATTCTTCGCGTTGAGATTAACGCGATATTATTACCATTAGTCATTTGGCGGATAAGTATCTCGCTCTCCGCTTTCCTGTCACAGAAATAGGCGGGGGATATGTATCCGTTTATAATGAAAGGGTTTCGGATGATTGGCATGGCTTCTTTACTTTATGATGATTATGCAAAGATAATTATTATAAAGTAATAATGCAAAGAAAATAATAATGGCTTCACTTACAGTTGTATTTATGCTTCCCGAAGCATCGTCTCCATGATATCCAGATCAGAGTTGACTTCACCTTGCAGCAAATACTTGTCCCGCTTACGGACTACCTTTTCATAAATCTCCTTCGCACGCTCCGGCCGGTTCTCCCAATACAAGGCAAGTGCACACAGCAGGCGTTGTTTGGAGGACATCATGATCTTGTATCGCTGGATGTATCTCTTTGTCCTGTCTGTATAAAGTCGCTCCACTTCTTCTTCTCTGCGCTCGCCTATCAGTTCGAGGAACAAGAGTTCGCATTCGATTTCTTTTACGTATAATCCTACAATTTCTTCTTTGTGTTGCTCTATCTCGCTGAAAAGGCTCTGCGCTGTCTTGAACTCTTTCCGGTCGACGTAGCGCGAGATATAGAGTAATTTTACGGCAACCTGCATGATATTCTTGTAGTCTGTCACTTCATCGTTCGGGAACCATTCGTCCGGCATATCTTTCAGTCTCATACCTTTCTGAACTTCAGCGTTGACGGACAGTTGCAGGGCCAGGTACTTCCGGGTATTTAGGTCGCGGTGCATCAATATCAGGTTGTAGGCATCATTCGTGATGCCCGACATTTTCAATGGGATGCCGTTCATCAGCGCCAGGAAGAAACCGCAGATAAAGGAAAATAGGAGGAATAGATGCAGGGGTAACGGCAGTTCAGGGTACGAAATCCAAAGGATAAGTGCGATGATTCCCGTCAGCAGATTCATCAGTACCCCGCCTGCATTGTACCAGAAATAAGGCATTTGTTCATAAGGCTTATCCGGTGGGGAGAGCAGGCATTGGCCGCCCGTGCCGGAGATGGAGAAGCGTTTGAATCGGAACTTTCCGCCTTCTTTTATCAGGGTGAGGCTGCCTACACGGAAAGAGACGAATCGGTAGCCGGTAGCAAGCCCGAAAATCAGATGTCCGCCTTCGTGCAGGATGATTTGTACGAAGACAGCAAGTATGAGGCAGACCAATGACAGGATACAGGAGAGCAATAATCTGCTGAGCTGTACATTCCCCATGTTGCCGAAGAATTCACTGAGGGTGGTTTCCGTAAAGAATGTAATGCAAAGCACCACTGCACCGAAGCCGATGCATGCACCCATCAGGGTGGAGAGTATAAGTTTGAGAGCTTGTTTCATAATTGCGTGGGATGAAGTTCTTACCCGGTTTGTCTGCACAAATATAAAGGAATATGGGAAACTTTAGGGTATAACCTTGTATTTTTGTTTGGCTTCCTGCCGGCTGCACCAGTTGAAATGCCACCATTCGCTGGACAAAGCGCGAAAGCCTGCGGTGCGCATGACGCTACGCAGCAGCAACCGGTTGGCCTGTTCCTGCTTGGTGATTTTTCCGCTTTGTACCAAGGCGGCTTCATGGGTGATATGTGCTTCTGGACCGAGGTGGTCTACTTTTGTTCCCATTGGCAAGGGGCGTCCCGTTTCGTCCAGTATGCTGATGTCTACTGCCAGACCGTAGTTATGCAGTCCGCCACCACGGGCGGGGTTGGAGACGTAGATGTTCTTGGAGGTGCCTTTCACCACGTTCCACATTTGTTGCTGTACACTCATCGGGCGGGCGGCATCATATACAATGAGGCGATACGCAGGGTGATGTTTCTTCAGCTCTTGTTGTGCTTGCAATAGTCCTTTTAGGACGTCGGGATGCAGATAGGCTTCGTGCAAATCTTCATAGAGGACTTTTCCGGTGAAATTATCTGCGCGGGTGTACATCAGGTCTATGACGATGCTGCTGTCTGCTTTGGCGATGTTCACCAGTCCGATGCTCTCCAGATATTTTGCAGTTTCGCTTTTTTGGGCGGATGCGGGGATGAACCAGAGGACAAGTAGAAAATAATATATGTACTTCATACCTTTATTCTTTGTTTGCAAAGGTATGAATTTTCAATGAATTAGTCATCCCGTGTGGATACATAGATTTTGTCTATCTGTCCATAGAATTTATCTGTTTGATGTGAACTTAAGAATCCTTACTTTTGTTTCATATATTAGTTATCTAAACAAAAATACCATGGAAAAGAAAAAACTTACATCTGCTAACGGGCGCCCGATCGCCGACAATCAAAACACTCAGACTGCAGGACAACGTGGTCCTATCATGATGCAAGACCCCTGGTTCCTGGAAAAACTTGCACACTTCGACCGTGAAGTAATCCCCGAAAGACGTATGCATGCCAAAGGTTCCGGTGCATATGGTACATTTACCGTAACACATGACATCACAAAGTACACCCGTGCCGCCATCTTCAGTGAAGTGGGCAAGAAGACGGAGTGCTTCGTACGTTTCTCCACCGTGGCCGGTGAGAGGGGAGCGGCGGATGCTGAACGTGATATCCGTGGTTTTGCCATGAAGTTCTATACGGAAGAGGGTAACTGGGATTTGGTGGGAAATAATACGCCTGTATTCTTCCTGCGTGACCCGTTGAAATTCCCCGATTTGAACCATGCTGTGAAACGTGATCCGCGCACTAATATGCGTAGCCCGAACAATAACTGGGACTTCTGGACCTTGCTACCTGAGGCGTTGCATCAGGTGACCATCACTATGAGCCCTCGTGGTATTCCTTATTCTTATCGTCACATGCATGGTTTCGGCAGCCATACTTATAGTTTCTATAATGCTGCCAACGAACGTATTTGGGTGAAGTTCCATCTGCGTACCCTGCAAGGGATCAAGAACCTGAGCGACCAGGAAGCCGAAGCTATCATTGCCAAGGATCGTGAATCGCACCAGCGCGATTTGTACGAGAGCATCGAAAAGGGTGACTTCCCGAAGTGGCAATTCCAAATTCAGCTGATGACGGAAGAACAGGCAGACGAATATCGCATTAACCCCTTTGATCTTACGAAGGTATGGCCGCACAAAGATTTTCCGTTGCAGGACGTAGGTATCCTGGAGCTGAATCGTAATCCGGAGAATTACTTCGCCGAGGTAGAACAGGCTGCTTTCAATCCGCAGAATATTGTGGAAGGTATCGGTTTTTCTCCCGATAAGATGTTGCAGGGACGTCTCTTCTCCTACGGTGATGCACAGCGCTATCGCCTTGGAGTGAATGCGGAACAGATTCCGGTAAATAAACCCCGCTGTCCGTTCCATGCTTACCACCGCGACGGTGCTATGCGTGTAGATGGTAATTATGGTAGTGCCAAGAGTTACGAGCCCAACAGCTACGGCGAATGGCAGGATTCTCCCGAAAAGAAAGAACCGCCTTTGAAAGTTCATGGTGACGTTTATAACTATAACGAACGTGAGTATGATGACGATTACTTCAGCCAGCCGGGTGATCTTTTCCGCCTGATGTCTGCGGAGGATCAGCAACTGACGTGCGAAAATACTGCCCGTGCCATGGGTGATGCCGAACTCTTTATAAAGCAACGCCACGTGCGTAATTGCTATAAAGCGGATCCGGCTTATGGTACAGGGGTAGCTAAAGCCTTAGGTATAGACTTGGATGCGGCTTTGAAAGAAACTCGATAACCATAGAAAGTTCTGAACCCCTCCGGAGAATTGTCTTACTTCGGAGGGGTTTTTCATACTCAATACTCATCACTCAGCGAAACGATCTTTAATTGTTTCTCGAGTACGTTCTGCGGTAAACCGGTGTGGATTTTTACTTTTACCGAACTTCCCGGTAGTATGTCAAAGTAGTTATCGCTGAACGAACTGTTTGCATCTCCGGTCGCGATGAATACGGCACGAGCAAAGTTATCACTATTGAGCGTCACTTCAAAACCGTCTTCGATGGGCTGTATACTCTTCGTAATCATGGCGTGCGGATAGTTGACTTCTTTTTGTTTTACCAGGAAGTAGTTATTGGCATAGTCGTTCTTTCCTTTATCCGTCGACAAGACAGCATGAATAAAGACATCTTCCTTGCGTGCCCCGTTCAGCGCTTCTTCCAGTGGAATGGAAAAGAGTGTTCGGCTACTGTTAGCATCTATTTTTACATTACGATTATACTGGTTCAGAACTTCACCTGTCAGCTTTATGACACTTACCTCAAGTTTTCCGCCACAGGATTTCAGGCGGTCGGAGACTACTTGGACTTTCAATATACCTGATTCATCAGCTATGGGAGATACAAGGATATCCCGGTAAGCCTTGCGGGTAAAGTAATGTTGTGCCTTCCAGCGACCATAATAGTCGCGGCTTGCCCAGGAGGCCACCGGCCAACAATCGTTATGCTGCCAGAAGAGCGTACCCATGCAATAAGGCATATCCCGGCGGTGCGCTTCGATGGCTGTTTTGATCGCATCGCCTTGCAGCACATGATTCATATAAAGAAAAGCCTCGAAGTCTCTCGGCTTGCGGTATTCATTCAGCAGATAAGTTTCAATCAGTTCATTGGCATGGGCTCCACCGCGCTGATGAGACATCATAACTTCCGAGTAGATATTCCAATCTTCCTCACATGGAGCATAGCGTTTCACCGATTCGAACTCTGGGAAAGACTGGAAGCCATATTCACTGAAGAAACGGCTCCGTTCCTTATTGTACATCTCAATCGGCTTCTTGCCGTGCCATACTTCCCAATAATGTCGGTCACCATTGTGGTCGTCACTGCCGCCATCATAGCGGGCAAAGGGGGAAGAAGGCCAATAAAAGCTTTCGGGAGCATATTCTTTGACCACTTGGGGAAGGGTGACATTGTATTGGTCGTTGAACTGCTTCCAGATGATCTGTTCATATTCAGGATTCTGTTTTTTATATCGTTTCTGCCAGCCCCAATTGAACCAAGCATCGTTGCATTCATTGTTGCCGCACCAAAGGGCAATACAGGCATGGTTGCGGAGTCGCTTTACATTGTCAATAGCTTCCTGACGGATATTTTCCAAAAGTTCCCCTTCAGCCGGATAAAGGCTGCATGCAAACATGAAATCTTGCCAGACAAGAATGCCGTAGCGGTCACAAAGTTCATAGAATACATCTTCTTCATAGATACCGCCTCCCCAGATGCGGAGCATATTCATGTGGACATTAGCTGCATCGAGGATAGTCTTTTCATACTGTTCCCGCGTGACACGTGGCAGGAAGTTATCCTGTGGAATGTAATTAGCGCCTTTGGCAAAGACAGGAACTCCGTTCAATTCTACATAAAAAGTCTTTCCATCCTTATCCGGTTGGTTAATAATCTTAAGCGAGCGCAGGCCGACTTTCTTAGTTTGAGTATCAGCCGTACGATTATCGATGGTGAGGTCTGTGCGGAAATCGTACAGATATTGTTCGCCCAGACCATTACTCCACCACAGTTTCGGGTTCCGGATAGAGAAAGGTAATGACATCTTGTTCATCCCCTTCTTGAGCGAAACGGATTGTCCCGCCAGGACTCTGCCGGAAGAAGCTTCGGTAATACTGATATTGGCCTTTTCTATCTCTTTGTCCGCAAGGATTTCTATTTCTCCGAGAATGGTTGCACAGTTTTTGTTCACTTCCTGCTGCCGGATGAAGACGTCATTGAGTCTTGCATCGTCCCACGCCTCCACGTATACCGGGCGCCAGATACCGGAAGTTACCAGGCGCGGGCCCCAGTCCCAACCGTAATGATAGCCTGCCTTTCGGGCAAATACGCTGACTTTCTTATTGAATACCCCGCCGTTTTCAGACTGGTCATTACTTGCTTCGTATTGATAGGGGAGAGCATCCCATTTGGGAATATCTACTTTGATGGGAGAGTGGAAATAGATTTTCAATACATTCTCGCCGGCTTCCAGATGGGGCTTGATGACGACCCTCCATTCGCGGAACATATTGTTGGCTTCCAGTATCTTCTTCTCGTTCAGATACACATCAGCATACGTATCCAGTCCCTTGAAGACGAGCTCGATGTTCTGCCTCTCCATCATCTCCGGAGTGAGGCGGAAGGTAGTTTCGTACACCCAGTCTTCCTTGTCAATCCACTGCATGCTGCGTTCGTTGAGGCGGAAGAAAGGATCTTCAATAATTTTGTTGTCCATCAGGTCGGTATGTACCACACCGGGCACGGTGGCAGGATACCAGTTGTTGAGTCTGGCTTGTTTAAACTTCCAACCCTCGTTCAGCTCCCTTCGCAGGGGGGCGGCTATCAGGAGGGCACTGCACAGGAGCGTTGAGGTCAGCACTGACGCTCGCTTCAGGTTCAAATTCGGCTTTTTCATATGTATAAGATGTTTCTCAGCCCAAAGATAATAATAATAGGCGCGAAACCTGCAGATTCCGCGCCTAAATCAAGTGTACCTTTACTTTATAATTATCTTAGAGATATGGAATGATCGTGATATAAATACCCGTAATAATGGCCGAAGTGATAACCCCGGAGATATTTGCCCCCAAGGCATCCCCCAGAATGAACGAGTCCGGATTATCCTTACTAACCAACTTCTGGGCCACCTTTGCCGTAGTTGGCACACAACTGACAGCTGCAATGCCGATCACCGGATTATAATTTCCTTTCTTAATGAAGTACATGATGTATCCTCCCATAATGCCGCCGATACCCGAAAGCAACAGTGCCACTATGCCCAATACCAGCAATTTCAGAATCTTCGGATCGAGCAGTAAATGTGCATCACAGAGCACGCCCAGCAATACACCCAACATAAATGTAGAGCCATAAAGCAGCGGGCCGCTAACGAAATCATAAATATGCTTCATGCCCGATTCGCGTACCGCCACTCCCAGAAAGAGAGAGAAGAACAATGGCGAAGCCACCGGAAACAAGAAGCACAACACCGCACACAACACAGCCGAGAATGCCAGTTTCACCTTGGCATCGTAGTTCTTGGGAGCTTTCTTCGAAGTCATCTTGATGGCACGCAGGCGTTTCGGAACCAGCAGCTTCACCAGATACGGGTAGCCGCCATACGTTAGTCCCAGATACAGATAAGCTACCACTGTGATAGGTACAAATAAATGCTTGGCCAGAGCCAGCGACGTGAACAGCACCATAGGCCCGTCTGCACCTCCCACCATGGCCACGGAGGCACTTTCTTGCAATGTCAGTCCCAAAGCCGAAGCCACCGGTATAGTCAGGAAAGTACCCAATTCGGCACATAAAGCCAGGAAAAGGCTGACGAAAGGCTTCTGCAACAGAAAGCCCACATCCAGCAGCGTGCCTATGCCCATAAATACAAAGCAAGCTATCAATCCGTTACTGAAGGTGAGTGTATAGACAGGTTGCAAAAAGTCTATCTGCATCGTATTCATCAGGTCGTCCGTATCCGAAAGCATCGGATCGAGAAAGAGGTTGCCTAATGTGCCGTCCGGCATGAAAAGTGTTCCACAATTGATGGCAACCATACCCAGCCCCATCGGAATCATTACCATAGGCTCAAGCACTCCTTTCCAGCCCAGATATATGAGTAACAAACCTAAAAGGATTAAAAACACACGGGCTGATGCAAGCAGGTAGCCACTTTCCATCATTGTTCCAAAACCTTGGAATAGGGTCGCGAAATCTATATTTTCCATACTATTTCTTATTTGGTCTTACCGGCAGGTTTTCCGGACTGTTTCTTATGATATAACATCTCTTCTTGTTGCTTCAGATACATCATGTGCGTATCTTCGGGATAGTAGTAATCCATCAGGTTAGCGTTGGAAACTCCGGCGCTTACTCCATGATAATATCCGCGATAATCGGAAAGCTCACGGTTGACTCCGCGGCTGAACTCTTCGCGTTTATCGTTGTAGAGTCCGTCTTCTTCCATAGGGATATCCCGTATCATGAGCTCCACCTTCTGGCGCAACTTGCGCAGGCGCCGCAGCCGAAGCAGTTCTTTCTGGTGTGAACTGTAAAAGTCGAATGAATCCGCAGCAACGGCAATCATCTTGATGATGAAAGCCACGAAGAAGCCGATCACGAATGTAAGCCCCATCATTTCGAGGGTGGCTATTAATAAATCGAGCATAGTAATTACATTAATTTAGATGTGAATAAACAATAGGTTGACCAAAGACATGCCAATGGCATACCTCCGGTAAGGGGGGAGTAAAAAGTAGAGTGGTGGTTTAAATCAGAATATGCTTCAACTCGTAGACGTAATATCCGTAAGAATAACGGATAGCGCTGGGAGTGAAAGAGAGGCTGGCATTTTGTTCCACCGGTAAATGGGTGGAGAATATACGTTGCATCTGTCCCACGGACGGATGGATCTTAAGCTTCAGTAATTTCGAAGGGGCATTAGCTTGATTATAAAAGTTCTCCTGAAAGAGGATACCGTTGATTTTACGTTCATTGTTTTCATCATTAAAAAACGAGCGGTGGGCAATGGTTGAGTAACAATCTGCTGACATCGAAATGAAACATCCTGTTTGCGTAGGGGTGACGGAAGTATCCGTCGAGGCTTCGGTAATCATCCGAAGTGCCGGCTCTTCCTCTTGCAGAATGGCAGACATTCCTAATGAGAGGCACATAAACAGAAATATATAGTGTAGATGTTTCATCATAGCGTCCGCAAACATAACAAATATCTTTGTGTAATGTTGCTTTCCTCCTCAAGAAAATTTTGTTAAATAGAGAACGGTTTCTTTGTGCATGTTCTGCAAATGTGTATATTTGGAATAATATATCTAAATATATTGTAAACCACAATAATTCAAATTCCTATGAGCAGTAATATATTTCTGATTATCGCCGTGGTCACAACTGGTATTTTTGTGATACAGTTCATTCTTTCCATCTTCTTCGGAGACATTGATGCGGATACAGACGTGGATGCCGACATCAGCAGCGTGGTGTCTTTTAAGGGACTGACACATTTCGGTATCGGTTTTGGATGGTACATGTATCTGATTGGAAATACTGACATTCAGAGTTATGCCATTGCTATTTTGATTGGTCTGTTTTTCGTTTTCGCTGTGTGGTTTCTTTATAAGAAAGCCTATCAGTTACAGCAGGTGAATAAGACGGAAAAGACGGAAAAATTAGTAGGTCGAGAATGTACCATCTACTTTGGGCAAGGAGATGGCAGATTTACTGTACAGGCAAGTCGCGATGGAGCTATGCGTGAGATAGATGTAGTATCTGAAACGAACAAGACTTATCAGACAGGTGATAAAACTATCATTACGGACTATAAGGACGGAACTCTATATATTCAATAAAACAAAACTCAAAAACATAGATTTATGACACAAGAAATGATGATTATGGCCGCCATACTCGTGGCGGTTATCTTACTTACCTTCATTGGTATTCTTTCCCGTTACCGGAAATGTAAAAGTGACGAAGTACTGGTAGTATATGGTAAAACGGGTGGTGATAAGAAGTCAGCCAAGTTGTATCATGGTGGTGCTGCATTTGTGTGGCCGATAATTCAGGGGTATGAATTCCTGTCCATGAAACCGATGCAGATAGACTGTAAACTGACCGGTGCGCTGTCTGCCCAGAATATCCGTGTAGATGTACCGACCACGATAACAGTTGCCATCAGTACTGATGCGGAAGTAATGCAAAATGCTGCTGAGCGTATGCTTGGGCTGACAATAGATGATAAACAGAACCTGATAACGGATGTTGTGTACGGTCAGATGCGTTTGGTCATTGCCGATATGACGATTGAAGAGCTGAATTCCGATCGCGATAAATTCCTTTCTAAAGTAAAGGATAACATCGATACGGAACTTCGCAAATTTGGTTTGTATCTGATGAACATCAACATCAGCGATATCCGTGATGCTGCCAATTATATTGTCAACCTAGGTAAGGAAGCTGAAAGTAAGGCGTTGAATGAGGCTCAGGCAAACATTGAGGAACAGGAGAAACTGGGTGCCATCAAGATTGCCAATCAAATAAAGGAACGTGAGACGAAAGTTGCCGAAACACGTAAAGACCAAGATATTGCCATTGCTGAGACTAAAAAATTGCAGGAAATCTCTGTGGCTAATGCTGATAAGGATCGAATCTCGCAGGTAGCTATTGCCAACGCTGAAAAAGAGTCGCAGGTGGCAAAGGCTGAAGCTGAAAAAAATATCAGGATTGAGCAGGCTAATACGGAAAAGGAAAGCCGTATTGCCGAATTGAATTCTGACATGGAGATTAAGCAGGCGGAAGCAGGAAAGAAAGCTGCCATCGGACGAAATGAGGCTCAGAAAGCTGTGGCACAATCTGATGCTGAACTGGCTGTAACGCGTGCCAATGCCGACAAACAGGCCGGTGAGGCTGAAGCACGTTCGGAAGCTGCCGTACAGGCTGCCCGCGAAATAGCTCAAAAAGAAGTAGAAGAGGCTAAAGCCCGTAAAGTGGAATCTTCTTTGAAGGCTGAAAAGATTGTACCTGCTGAAGTTGCAAAGCAAGAAGCCATTCTTCAGGCTGATGCTGTTGCCGAAAAGATTACCCGTGAGGCTGAAGCTCGTGCAAAAGCAACTCTGGCACAGGCTGAGGCTGAAGCAAGAGCCATCCAGATGAAGTTGGAAGCTGAGGCTGAAGGTAAGAAGAAATCATTGCTTGCTGAAGCTGAAGGTTTTGAGGCTATGGTACGTGCGGCAGAATCTAATCCGGCTATCGCTATCCAGTATAAGATGGTAGATCAATGGAAAGAAATTGCAGGAGAACAGGTGAAAGCATTCGAACACATGAATTTAGGAAACATTACTGTATTCGATGGTGGAAACGGAGGTACAAGTAACTTCCTGAGTTCGCTGGTGAAGACCGTTGCTCCGAGTCTTGGTGTACTGGACAAACTGCCTATTGGCGAGACCGTAAAGGGAATCATCCACCCGGAAGGAAAGGAAGATAAGCAGGAAGCCCAAAAGGATGAACCAAAGAAAGACGATAAGAAGAAATAATCAGATAACCTTATCTGCTATCAAAAAAGAAGCGAAGAATCCACAATGGGGCGGATTCTTTGCTTTTGCTTTATAGAATAGTTTAGGTCTTTATATTCCCAGTCGTTCTTTCAATAGTCGGTAGCCCGTCAGGCTAACCCGTAATTTAGTTCCGTTTTTCAATAACACCTGGTAGGTTTCTTTTCCGAATAGTTCTACCCGCGATATCTGTGTCACGTTTACAATGGTGGAACGATGGATACGTACAAAGTTGTCACTTGGCAGATGTCCTTCAAAATACTTCATGGTTTGCTCTTTGATGTACTCTCCTGTGGGGGTGATCAAAGTCGTATAATCTCCACACGCCTGGATATATAGAAGTTCATCTACTTTGATGATATGTATTCGTGACCCGTCTTTTACAGTAATGCGATCAATGGTTTCCTCTTGCTCTTCCGGTTTTTCTTCTTTTACGGCTTGCGGTACGATGAATTCATCTTCTTGTGTTTCCGGATCTTTCACTACTATCAGATGATACCACAAGATGATGGCTATCCATGTCGGTATGCCGAACAAAAGCCTGAAAGGTATGGTAGAGGCAAAAGAGATATAAGGTATCCCTGCAATTCTTACCATGATGTCGCAAACCATGAAGCTGCCCGCAATCCAGAGTAATATTCCTGATACAACCGTAATGACATTTGTCTGGAGAATGGATACTTGGCCTACTACAAACCAAGCCAGGTATGCCAATGCTGCAAGCCATCCGATTGTTGTGATTCCGTCGATGATGGCAGGTAGCCAGTCAGTTCCGGCATATCCCCACAACAGAGTCGCCTGGATGATTGCCAGAACCAATGCCAGCACAAGCATCGGAAACCAACGGTAAGGATAATCTATAATTGGATGTGCTCTCATAAGGTTAGTCTTTAATCTCTAATCCACCGAAGGAAATATTCCCTCGGATTATGAGTGTACTTTCTTTATTAATATTCGTTCCCTGCCAACGCTTATCCTCGCATCCGCCGGCAAAAGCATTGCATTGAGGTACGACATTCCAGTCTGAAGGAATGTACAACTCTATTCCACTACAAGTACAGTCGATATCGATATAAGTTTCTCCCGGTGCAAGATGCGTGTGACGCAGATCAATGACAGTTCCTCCGAATGAAGCCCGGATACTGGCTCCTTTAAATAATTCGTCCAATACGACATGGCGTACAGAACCAAAAGCATTGTCGGAACGCAGATAACCGTTTTCCGATTCGCATTGCTGCTCCTTGTTTTCCATATTCATGTGTATATGTCCACCTCTTCTTTTAGCCCAGTCCTGGTAACGGCCGCTCATATGGCTTTTCATCCAGCGTTCCCTACGGCGGGCTTTTACAAAGAACAGGATGCCTGCTATGATCAGTGCAATAGGCCAGACAATGGTCTGTGAGTTCTCCGGTAACCACGATAATCCTCCAACTAAGAGATAGATGCCTATCAAGGTGAGGATAGAACCGCTCAGATAATGGCGGTGTGTCATCGTATAGATACCTAATACAATAAGAAGACTATGCCAGGATACCACTATGCTAAATAAGTCATACGTAATCCAACCTACGTTACGGGCAAACAGTAATATTCCGGAGATGATGAAGAGCGAAGCTATCAGTGCTTTGCCCGATAAGCCTGCATGAGACGGGAAGTTTTGTTTCTTTTCCATTATTTCTATTGTTATTGATTCATATTCCATTGTTATGGGTTGATGGCTCAAAGGTAAGCGAATTATTCATCCCTGTATAGCCCTTCCGGGTGATTTCCGGTAGAAAAGCCGATGAGTTCCGGGTATGAATCGGTGAATTCGGAGGGCTTTCGTACGATAACGACACAGATTTGTCCTATTTTTATATAGGTCGTACATAGATTCCGCTATTTTTGTTTCTATAAAAATAGGAAACTTATAACAGAATTGTACGATGATGAAAAAGACTCCCTTATCAATAATAGTGTTGCGGATGCTGTTACTGCTCTCATTTTTGATTCCCGGATTGTTGTTCGCACAGGATATCCATTTTCAAACATTCGGAGTAGAAAATGGCATCTCGCAACCAACAGTTACATCTATTTATCAGGATGAATTCGGAATAATCTGGATAGGTACTAAAGATGGTTTGAACCGTTATAACGGTACCGATTTTTATATATTCCGCCCGATTGAGAATGATAAGCATAGTCTTTATAATAATAATATAGGTACGATTTGTGGTGATAAGGACGGGCATATTTATATTCGTTGCAAGTATGCCGTAGTTGAATATGATATTAAGAAGAATATTTTTCATACGATTCGCGATAATAATATTCAGGCCATTAGTTACGGTAACTCTCGGCTGTGGGCTTGTACCAGGGACTCTTTATTCACCTATAACCGTGCGGAAGATAAGTTGGAATATTATTATCACCTGGAGGATGTACGCATGTCCTGTGTGACCGAAGACCATGAAGGAAACCTATATGTAGGAACCATGAATAATGGCTTGTACATGCTGGACAGTAATAAGAAATGGCTTAATTATCTCCCAACAAAGGATATAACCTGTATTTATGAAGACTCCAAAAAGAATATTTGGGTAGGTACCAAAGATGATGGGCTTTTCCGACTGGATAGGAACGGTGGAAAAACAAACTATGTGCATGCACCTTATAAGAATGGACTTTCTAGCAATTACGTCCGTTGTGTGGTCGAAGATAACTTAGGTAACTATTGGGTGGGGACTTTTAAAGGTTTGGATAGATTGGATGTCACTACCAATACTTTCACCAATTACAGTGAAGATAATAAACCCTATAGCCTGAGTAATTCTTCCATCATCTGTATGATGAAGGATCAGCAAGGAACTTTCTGGATTGGCACTTATTATGGCGGGGTTAATCTGTTTAATCCGGACTATGAGATTTATACCTATTATTATTCCGATGAATCTCAGCAAGGAAAGCTTACCTCTCCTTTTGCCGGACGAATGAAAGAAGACTCTAAAGGAAATATCTGGATTGCAACGGAAGGTGGTGGAGTAAACTATCTCGATCGAAAAACAAGAAGCTTCGCAGAGTTTAAGCATGATATAAATAAGAATTCCCTTGCATCCAATACGGTACAATCTCTGCATTTAGATGAGGAAAACCAGACTTTGTGGGTAGGTACATTACGAGGAGGATTGGATAAATTGGACTTGAAAACGCATCAATTTACCAATTACAGGCATATTCCGGGGAAAGGGAATTCGTTGATCAATGATGTAATACGCAAAATTATTCCGTATAAAGGAAATCTCTTGCTGGCAACCCATAACGGAATAGGTCTATTTGATCCTCAAACAGGAGAGTGCACAAAGCTACTGAAAGATAGTAGACTCAATAACAGGCAGATTATTGATATGCTTCTTGACAGGAACAATAATTTATGGTTCTCATATTCATTGGGATTGGTTAAATATAATCTTGAAACCCGGAAACAAGATGAGTATTTCGTTCCTAATAGTTCGAAGCGGGTTATAGGCAGTAATCTGATAAATGTACTTTTTGAAGATAAGAAAGGTAATATCTGGGCAGGTTCTTCGGGAGATGGTATATTCCTATATGAGCCGGATATCAATTCGTTCAAACCGTTTAACTCACACAATTCGGACCTGATCAATGATTATATCCTCGATATAAAAGAGTCTTTGTCCGGTTACCTCCTGATAGCCAGTAATCAGGGCTTTTCACGTTTTGATATGGAGAACCAGCGCTTTTATAACTATAATAAACAGAATGGTTTTCCGATGACGGCATTGAACCCTTACGGATTGTTTGTGGCCAGCGATAATGAGATATTCCTTTCCGGTCCCAAGATGATGATATCTTTCTTTGAAAAAGAATTGAATTCTTATGTAAAGCCCTATCAGCTTAACTTTACCTCATTGGAAGTGAATAACCAAGTTATATTGCCGAATGATGACTCCAATATTCTCTCTGAATCTATTTTGTATCAGCCACAAATTACGCTGAATCATAACCATTCCATCATCACTATAAATTTCTCGTTATCCAATTATGTGTCGGTACTGAGAAACCGGATTTACTATAAATTGGAGGGATTTGATAAAGACTGGATGAGTGCAGGTTATCGTAAAGGCATTACTTACACCAACCTGAATCCGGGTAAGTATAAGCTAAAGATAAAGAGTTCTGAGGAATATTCCGGTAAGGAAAGTATCTTTAAGGAAATTGATATTGTGGTGAAGCCACCTTTCTACAAATCGGTCTGGGCATATTGTATTTACGTTATTATTTTGATTGTATCTGTCTATATAGTGGTTAGTTTCTATTCTTCCAAATTAAAGTTGCGGGCTTCACTTGAATACGAGAAGAAAGAGAAGAAACAGATAGAAGAACTGAACCAGTCCAAACTTCGTTTCTTTACCAATATCTCACATGAATTCCGTACTCCGCTCACATTGATTGTGAGCCAGTTGGAGATGCTGATGGAAAGGAATGATATTCAGCCGTTAGTGTACAATAAACTGGTGAATATCCATCGAAATACATTACGTATGAAGCGCCTGATAACCGAGCTTCTTGATTTCAGGAAACAAGAACAGGGTTTCGAAAAGTTCAAATACAGCAAGCAGGATATTTATGCGTTTCTGGATGAAATCTATCTGTCTTTCAAGGAGTATGCACGGGGTAAACAGATTAATCTTGAATTTCTTAATAAGGATAGGAATCTGGAAGTCTGGTTTGATGTGGTACAGCTTGAAAAGGTGATTTATAACTTGCTGTCCAATGCTTTCAAATATACATCTCTGGGTGGTACAGTCTCCTTATCAGTACAGGAATATGAAAATAGTGTGGTTATTCTTATTTCAGATACGGGTATCGGTATTGCCGAAAAGAGCCTGGATAAGATATTCGATCGTTTTTATCAGGTCGACAGCACAGACAACCAGAAAGGTACGGGCATAGGATTGGCACTTGCTAAAAGTATAATTGAAGCTCATAAAGGCAAAATCAGTGTGCGGAGCATGGAGGGAAAGGGAACCACTTTTGTGGTTGAATTGCCTTTGGGAGATAGTCACATTGCCGATTCACAGAAAGTGGCAACTCCCGATATCGATTCATCATGCATTTCAGAATTGACCATGTATGGTGACAAGGCACTGACTGATGTGATGGATGATGAGAATCCCGCTAATGAATCGGAAGATACAAAGAGTAAAATCCTGATTGTTGAAGACAATGAAGAACTCAGAGGCTTACTGGTCCGTCTGTTCTCCAAAGTATATTCCGTTTGCGAAGCGCAGGATGGTGAAGAAGGCCTGGAAAAAACAAAAGAAATACAGCCCGATATTGTACTGAGCGATATCATGATGCCCAAGATGTCCGGTATAGAAATGTGCAGGAAGATAAAGAGTAATTTTGAAACATCCCATATCCCAGTGATACTACTGACGGCCCAGACAGCCGAAGAATATACAATGCAAGGGTTAAAAATGGGTGCAGATGACTATGTGACTAAACCTTTTAATGTGAAACATTTGTTTATGCGTTGTAACAATCTGGTAAACAGCAGAAAGCTGTTACAGAAAAAATATGCAAAACAAATGGATAACAATGTGGATATACTGGCAACGAATAGCGCAGACCATCAGTTCATGGAACAATGTGTAGCGTGTATTGAACAGAATCTGGATAATCCGGATTTTGATGTGAATATGTTTGCCCAGGCCATGAATACCGGCCGTACCAAACTCTTCCTGAAGATTAAGGGTATCACAGGGCAGACACCCAATGACTTCATTCTGAATATCAGATTGAAGAAGGCGCAGATGCTACTGAAACAGATGGATACGAAAACTGTTTCGGAGATAGCATATGAAGTTGGCTTCAACTCCCCAAGCTATTTCATAAAACGTTTCAGGGAGTTGTTCGGGGTGACTCCCGCCCAATATCAGAAAGGAGAAGAATAAGTTTACTATTATAATTGATACTATGAAAACAAGATTATTGTGTGCTTTATGTGCATTATTTCCGTTGTCTCTGTTGGCGGCGAAGGTTCATAAGATAACTCCTATCACTACCGATAAGGATATTAGGATTGAAGTAATGTTGTCTGCTGAGGCGAACGAAAGTTTGTCCCTTGATGCTGTAATTACGCATGCCCGGAATAAGGCGATATTGTGCAATCATTCCGGAGAATTTTATTTTAAGAATAAAGTGGATACAACGGTGGTCTGGAAAATAGACCAATTGACTCCTGAATTATGGAGTCCTGTTAATCCTGCACTTTATGACTTGGAAGTAAAGGCGGGTACTGAAACTTTTCATAAGCGGATTGGGTTCAGAAAGTTCGAGATGCGGGATGGTGTATTTTATTTGAATGATAAACCTATCTATCTGCGGGGTAATGCCATTAATCCGCCTGAGCGGGGAATACCCGAACAGCTGGAAAGAAGCAAAGACTTTGCACGTGATTATGTTCGCTTTATGAAGAGCCTGAACATTAATATCATCCGTATTCCCGATGACCAGAATTGGATGGATGTGTGCGATGAAGAAGGTATGATGATATTTGCCGGTCGGTATGGTCGCCCCAAACATGCAACCAAGACTGTACCACCGACAGACTTTGACCTGTCACTCAGAACCTATAAGGAAATTGATCTGGGACCGTTCACTCCCCATCCTTCCGTAGTCATCTATATTTTATCCAATGAAATGCCTTATGAAGGTAAAACGGGCGATCTGTATCGGGAGTTCTTGACAAAGATGTGTCGTGAACTCAAGAAATGGGATGATACCAGATTGTATATAGGCAATACCGGTTATGGGCTGGGACATTCGGGCGATATCTATGATGTACATAGGTATTGGGGATGGTATTATAATACTTTCCTTACTTATCTCAATATGCGTGATAAGGCGATGTGGCAAAATCCGGGAAGAGTACAACCGATTACTTTTACCGAATGTGTAGGAAACTATACAGGAATAGACGGGCGTTTCAACCTCTGCTCCAGAACCAAACAACCGGGTTCGCAGAAGTGTTGGACAGGACATCTGCCCGATGATGAACAAGCCGGAGCAGCTATGACCTATCAGGCTTTTGTACTGAAGAATGCAACGGAATTATTCCGTCGGTTGAGAAGTCAAAACAGCTGTCTGGCAGGTACCATGCCTTTTACAATTATATTTCATAACTGGGATGGAGTAAAGTCCTTTGCCGAGATGAGGCCGAAACCTGTAGCCTGGCAATATCAGATCAGCTATCAGCCTGTATTGCTGAGTTGGGAGAATTGGCAGTCGCAGATTTATGCAGGGAGTAAGCTTGCGGTGGTAGCTCATGTCGTCAATGACGATGATTATGGCAATGATTTGGATGAAGTTCATTTGCAGTGGTGGATTGAAAAGGAAGGTGAGAAAGTATTGGCGGGAGAGGTCAATCTTCCATCTGTTCCTTATTATGGCACTTGTAAAAGGCCTTTGTCGATAGATATTCCTCAGAATCTGCCTTCGGGAGACTATATGCTGAAAGGTGAGATTTGGTCGAAAGGCAGTAAGGTGTCCTATAATGAGAGTGAACTGTTCATAGCCGGAGAAGACTGGCGGGGTACAGAGGTGATAAAGAAAACCATTTATGTGTACGATTCTTCGGCAGGAGAGCAAACCTTGAGCTGTTTGCAGAAACTCGGTTACCCTGTAAAAGCGGTACGTATGGTTAAGGAATTACCCCGGAATTCTACCTTAATTCTGGCTAAGAATTCATGGGATGATTCACTGAATAATCAGTCAGAGCAGTTGAAAGAATATGTAAGTAAGGGTGGGCGCATTATTTGCCTGCAACAGGATGCTGCAACATTCAATCAATCGTGGCTGCCAACTTCCGTGGAGTTTCTGAAAGACAGCAATAATGATCCGGTTTATCTTTCACCGTCTCTGGCGTATGCGGATGGTATGAATATCAATCTCGAACGTCCGTATCATCCGGTTTTTAACGGATTAACCCCTAAGCAGTTCCGCCTTTGGTCCGACTATACCTCCTATGATGAATCGAAAAAAGGCTTTCCTGCCATTTATCCGGTGGACAAAGGATATGATCTTCGTGAATCCGGGATGGAGAATGTAGCCGTCCTTGCCAACTATAGCCGTGCTTTGGCTGCGACAGCCTTGTCGGAGATGTTTATGGGTAAAGGCTCCATACTGTTGTCTGGTTTCGATTTGATTAATCATTGTGGAGTAGACCCCGTAGCTGATAAACTCCTTTTCAATATGCTTCGTTATATGTCTGTCGACAAGCAGCATGAACCGTATGTGGAAGTGACTGACTCAATTATCTGGGGAGATTATGCTTCCGAACGGGGAATCGTGAACGCACCTTGTAATGGCCTGATGGTAAACACTGTTCCTATCATTCCAAAAGGACAGGAGCATGACCCCAGATATGAAGTGAAGATTGATGAATATGGTTACCAGTATGCCGGTGCTTATGGTGGGTGGAATTCAAAACCGGGTGTGCAATATGTACCTTATGGAAGAAGGCCTATGGCTCCATTCACTTTTTCAAAAGGAGGAAGCCCGTTGATCAGTAAATCATCTACCAGCGGCGAAGGATATTTCTACATGACATTGTCCGGGAAGAAGAAAACCATGATTACCATATTGGAGAATCCTGTGGACGAGCCTCTTAACATCAGTATCACCATCAATGACAAAACAACAGGGAACTATGTGCTTCAACCCAAGCAACAATTAAGTGTCGAAACAGATATCTCGCATATAAAGAATAGAATGAAAGTTTCCCTGAAAGGAGACCGTCGGGTGATATTGCTGAAAACAATATTAAGTACAAGGCGTCCGGATCATACGGAATAAGATTTCTGATAGTTGCCAATCCAATGGCAAAATGCCAGTATTAAACACGACTGTACAAAGTTGCTTCATAAAAGAACGATTGTTATATGTCTTCACTCGGTAAACGGACATCTTTGCAGAGTCATTTTAAAACCGAATTGAACTATGAAACGCATTTTATTTTCTTTATTTTTATTTCTGACCAGCATTGTTGTTTTTGCTGACGGCGGGTTTACAGTTGCCGATGTTTTTACGGATCATATGGTATTGCAACGTAATGCAAACGTGAAGATCTGGGGAGAAGCGGCAGACGATTCGCAGGTTGAAGTGTTGTTTGAAGGGCACAGTCGGAAGAGTAAGGCTGTTGATGGAAAATGGATGGTCACATTAAGGACCGGAGAAGCCGGAGGACCTTATAAATTAGAAGTCATAAATGGTAATAATAAGGTTAGTTTTAGAGATGTTTTCGTAGGTGACGTATGGCTGGCGGGTGGTCAGTCAAATATGGAGTTTGCTTTGCGCAGGGTGAAGGACGCGAAAGCGGAAATCGATTTGGCTGATTATCCTCAGATACGTTATTATAAAGTACCGAGAAAATACTATCCGGAACACGAAGTGCCTGAAACATCTTGGAAGATTTGTACTCCTGAGACAGCACCGGAGTTTGCAGCTGTTGCTTACTACTTTGCGAAAAATCTGCATAAAGATTTGAATATTCCTATCGGTATCATTCAACTACCCGTAGGAGGAACAACGGTTGAGGCATGGACGAGCCGGAAGTTACTGTTGTCCGATAAAGACTTCCGCCCTGTCATAGAGCGTTATGATAGTATTGCTGATGCTTATCAGCCTGGAGAGTACGAGAAAATGTATGACCGTTATATTAAGTCTCTGGCAGAGTATAACAAATTATCAGCAGAAAAGAAACAATACATAGGTAAACCTACGGAGCCTATGGGAAAATGGAACTTTCGTCGTCCGGTCGGTTTATCCGAAACGATGTTGAACGTTGTTAGTCCATATACTCTGAAAGGATTTATTTTCTATCAGGGAGAGTCGAATACAGCACGTGGAGCACAATATCGTAAACTGTTCCCCGCTATGATAAAGGAGTGGAGGGCGTCGTGGGGGCAGGAAGATATTCCTTTCCTGTTTGTACAGTTACCCCGATTTGAAACAAAGACCCGTTACTGGAATGAGTTGCGTGAAGCGCAATACCTCACCTCACTGCATGTGAAGAATACAGGTATGGCCGTTGCTTTTGACCAGGGAAATCCCAAAGATATTCATCCGATAGTGAAAGATACAGTTGGCTGGCGCCTTGCACAGTTGGCTTTGGGTAAAGTTTATGGTAAGAAGATCGTCTATCAGGGGCCTGAATTTAGAAAAAAGACGAAAACCGGAGACGGCAGTTTACTTCTGGAATTTGTGAATGTGGGTACAGGGATTATTGCCAAAGACGGTTCTTCCTCGCTTTCCGGATTTATGGTTGCCGGTAAAGATGGTCTGTTTTATCCGGCTGAAGCAGTGATTGTTGATAATAATCGGGTACGTGTAAAGAGCAATCAGGTAAATAATCCTGTAGATGTCCGTTTTCTTTGGGTAAATAGTGAATATATGAATTTCTTTAATAAAGAAGGCTTTCCCGCCCTTCCCTTCCGCACGGATAAATACAGGTTGGAAACGGAAGGTGTATATGTCAACCCTGAACCGATGATACCCCAGCTTGATCTGTTCCTTTTCATTGGCCAGTCCAACATGGCAGGACGGGGATATATTACTGATAACTATAAAAGCAGTATAAAGGATGTATACTTGCTGACTCCGAACGGTGATATGGAACCTGCAAGGAATCCTTTAAATAAGTACTCTACTATCCGCAAGCAAATAGATCTGCAAGGGGTAGGCCCAGCCTATTCTTTTGCGAAGGCCATTGCAGATAAAACGGAGCGTAAACTTGGATTAGTGGTTAATGCACGCGGAGGGAGTTCCATAAACTCATGGTTGAAAGGAGCTAAGGATGATTATTATGGAGAGGCTTTGTCGCGTATACGCCAAGCCATGAAGTACGGAACGTTGAAAGCGATTATCTGGCATCAGGGCGAAGCCGATAGCCGGAATCCGGAAGCGTATATGGCGAAGTTACAAAAGTTGGTTGCCGATTTGCGGGAAGATCTGGGAGATACAAAGCTCCCCGTCATTGTGGGAGAGATTGCCGAATGGCGGATGAATGGGACTTCGGATGCATTTAATAAGATGTTGCGTACGGTTCCCCGGCATATTCCCTATTCCTATTGTGTGTCATCCCGGGAATTGGTGCCCCTGATCAATGAAAATGACCCTCATTTTAGTGCTGACAGTCAGATAATCCTTGGTAGGAGATATGCTGAAGCGGCTTATAAAGCCTGTTACTCTAAAGAATAGAAATACCCATTAAAAGATAATTTATGAGCTTGAAGAAACAACTATTTTTAGTCTGTGGTGCTATTGTCATGCCCTTTTTGGGGCTACATGCAGATAATGTCAATGTAGCATTACACAAACCGGTCACTGCCTCATCGCAGCAGGAAGAGTTTCCGGCATCCAATGTGACGGATGGAATCGTTTCGCGTAAATCTACCTGGATGAGTGGTAAAAGTGCGCGTCCACCCCATACACTGGATATTAATCTTGAGAGATATTATAATATAAACCGGGTTGTTATCTATACAGGAATTCCGGATGCCGAACAAACAGAGCAGGAGAAAGGAAAAGCACCGGGATTCTGGTCGGTGAAGAATTTTAAGATTCAATACTGGGATGATGCCAACTGGACGGACCTGCCGGATACGGAATGCACGGAGAACAGGTTGGATAAGCTTGAGTTCACCTTTCATCCGGAGCTGCTCACTTTTCAGATTCGTCTGGTATCTACCGATGGTGAACCAATCCGGATTAATGAGTTTGAAGTATACGGTAAGGAGAAGGCGGGTATGCCGATTCCTGTTACTACAGGTGAAGCTCCAAGAGTTTCCCAGGAACCTTTGGAAAAGGAAATGCAGGTGACGGTGGCTAAAGAAATCATTGGTAAGTCCATGAAATACGTGGCTTACAATCAAGGATATTATTTACCCGGAAGTAATGTTTCCGGTTGGCTTGAATATTCTAATGTGAACAGTTTGCGCGTATGGACTTCTCTGAACGATTATATTCCCCAGTCCGTTGTGCTCCATGATAAAGAGCTTTCCACATTGGAGGCGTTTGAGTCCTGTAAGAATGAGTTGCGAAACAATCCGGAGCATAACCGTTTCATTCAATGGGAACCTATCCTGGCGAAGTGTGGGGAAGCACATTTCTCTACCAATTCCATGGTATTCGAATACACGTTGAAAGAATTGAAACGTCTGAATATCGATGCTATTCTTCAGATAAATTCCACCGATTTTGATGGAACGTGGAGTAATAAATGGAAGCAGTGGCAGCGTTTCTATGCATTGGCTTTTTATGCGGCTAAGACGGGGGATGTAACCATGTATGCCATGCACAACGAACCGAATCATCGCCATGCCGGACCAATGAAGATCACTCAGTATTTAGATGCCATGAAAATAGTTTCGGATGCTGTTTATTGTGCCGTGCAGGATGTGAATAGGCTGTATGGGAAGAATCTGAAATCACGTTTTGTGAGTCCGGTTACAGCGGGTTCCAATACAAACTGGTGGGCCGAAGTCGTGAAGAATCTGCGTATAGACTATCGCGGCTTGCCTTCGGACAGGGATTTGATGGATATATTCTCTACCCACTCTTATAATCTTCCGGCAGCAGGTTATGCGTCCAAGGTTTCTGATATAAGAAAGATTATAGTGGAAAATCATCCTTTGAAACAACCGCTTCCGATCGTTTATACGGAAACAGGGCGTTGGATGAATGCATATCTGATCGATAAGGAAGAGACGATGGATTCTCCTTCCTTGTTCACTGAGTGGGCCGGCGAATATACAAACAATACGCTCAATCAAGGGTATGGAATGTGGGCTTTTAAGTTTGCCAATACTACCAGCGGAACATATCCACGTGGAATTAAGTCAGGACATCACTTTATCTGGCAAGGTAAACGGATTGTGGAGGATGCCTATACCAATGTGGCATTGGGTAAGAAAGCAATGGACCTGACTTCATCTCGTCCGGTAGCGGTGAAGGTAATAACCGATGGTAATAAGGCAGATGCTTCCATGTGGGTGTCTCCGGATACGGATGCAGAGAAATACCTGGAAATTAATCTGGGAAAAAGCACTTCATTGGGTGGGGCTGTTGTCTATACGGGTTCGGCATATGGAGTTTATACAGCTCCCGACCGCGTGAAGAATTTTCGTTTGCAGTATTGGGACGGTACCGGATGGGCGGATATAAAAGAAACCGTTGAGAAAGATGCACGTTATGCGCAATCCTTTTTTCTGTTCGATGCTCCTGTAACTACTTCCAAAGTCCGCTTTGTTGCAACGGATAAGGGGAGTATCAAAGTGAGGGAAATCAAACTGTTTGATGCGGAGTCCGTCAAAGAGATTCCTTCCTCTTTTGATATAAGTGGCATTCAGCGTACGGGTGAAGTTGTTCGCCTGTTTGCAAAAGGATTTAAGGATGAACGTCCGTTGCTGAATACAGTGAAGTCGGTTGCTGATAATGATGTGGATGCGATAACTTCCTTTAATCCGGAAGAAATGAGATATTATGTATGGCTGGTACAACGGAAACTCTCTTCAAACCATCTCACGCTGGACCTGAAGTCGCTGAACCTTCCGGCAGGAACCAAGGTGATTGCCGAGGAAATAAGTGCAAATGCTTATGGTGAAGTAGTCTGGATAAAAGAAACCTCAGAAGAAGGACAGCTTTCGTTTGAACTTCCTGCCCAGAGTGTAATGCTCCTTACCATTCCTATCTGTTCCAATGCTGCAAGTACACTGGTGGCAACGGCGGATGCAACCGTTAAGGCCGGGGCAAATAGTGAGAAAAACTTTGGCAAAGCCAAAGTGATAAATATAGAAATGAATGCTTCCCGAGCCAATGGCAATCAGGTTAGCTATCTCAAGTTCGACTTGTCGGGTATGAATAAAGAGGTAATGAATGCCGCTATACTCCGGCTGTATGGCAGTTCGTCAACCAAATCTCCCTATCGCTTCCACGTCTACGCGCTGGATAATAGTAATTGGGACGAAAGTACCCTGAACTGGAACAATGCCCCCAATCTGGAAAAAGGCCAGGTGCGCGTAACCGATGTAGGTAATGCGGCACATGTAGCCGGTGAGATAGTTGTTACTGAAACAGCATCTTGGCATCAGCTTGATGTCACTTCATTGATACGCAAATGCCGGCAGTCGGAAATTACATTTGTATTGATCAGGGAAGTCCGCCAATTGGGAGATGATTCTGATAATAATAAGAATAGTTCCTTCGGAACCAGAGAATCTGTGAATAAACCGGCTCTGATAGTGTGGTAAGCGGAAAAGATTTATTTCGTTCGTACGATTGTGCTTTCTTTCCGTATGATTTTTAGATTCCGATTCTGTGTTTTTTGTGAATTTTGTCTTGTTCCTTTATTAGTAATATATAAATCTAATGTATTAAATGAAAAACTGTTGTTTTAAACTAATCTTATCGGTTGTATTTCTATTGATTATGGCCGATGTACATGCGCAGAACGTGCGGGTAACAGGTGTTGTGTCTGATACGCAAGGTCCGTTGATTGGCGTAAATGTTCGCGTGAAAGATTCTGCAACTGGTGTGATTACCGATATAAACGGTAAATATTCTCTTGAGGTACCTTCGAATTCTACACTTGTGTTTTCGTATATCGGCTATCTGAACCAGGAGCATAAGGTAGGTAATAAAGGTGTTATTAATGTAGTTATGGTAGAGGATACCAAGCAACTGGAAGAAGTTGTAGTCGTGGGCTATGGCTATCAGCGGAAAAGTGATGTCGCTACTTCTGTTGCTTCGGTTAAGACGGATGAACTGAAAAGTTACCCGGCAGGAAACGTAGCTGATATGCTTCGTGGACGCGTGGCCGGTGTTAATGTAACAAGTTCATCGGGAAGACCGGGTTCCAATCCTAATATTACGGTTCGTGGTAACCGTTCTATCAGTGCATCCAATACTCCTTTGTATGTTATCGATGGTTCTATCTCAGACAGTGAAGAGTTCAGTACGCTGAGTGCGGAGAACATCGAGTCCATCGAGATTCTGAAAGATGCCGCTTCGCAGGCTATCTATGGTGCCCGTGCCAGCGATGGTGTTATCTTGGTGACAACGAAACGTGGTAGCCAGGGTAAGATGGAGGTAAGTTACAACGGATATGTAGGTATACAGTCTTTATGGCGCAACTTCGATTTCTACTCACCCGAAGAATATGTAATGTTGCGGCGTGAAGCAAAAGCCAATGATAAAGGTGTGATTGATGCACGCGAAATATCCATTGCCGAAGCTTTGGGAGACGATGTCATGCAGCAAGTGTGGGCAAGCGGACAATTTATAGATTGGGAGAAAGAGATGTTGAAGAATGCACTTTATCACAATCATGATGTAACGTTGCGCGGTGGAAATGATAAGATACGGATGGCTGCCGGTGTCAATTACTTCGATCAGGACGGAATGGTAGCCACCGGTTCCGGCTATCAGAAGGCGGCTTTTCGCCTGAATGTGGATTATAACATTAATAAGTGGATCAGCCTTGGTGTAAACTCGTCTTATGCTCTTACCAAATCCGATCGTGAAGACGGTAGTTTCAGTGAGTTTATTACCCGTACTCCGATTGCACAGATTTATAATGAAGATGGTAGCTATTCACGCTATATTAATTCTAATAATGATGTCAACCCGTTCTATAGAGCGGAAAACTATAAGCGTGAGATTTCCACCAATAGTTACCGTTTGAATGTCTTTCTGGAACTGAAACCTTTCAAAGGGTTCAATTACCGCCTGAATACATCGCTCTATAACAGAGAACAGGAAGATGGCGAAGCAAAAGGAGTGAATTATCCGGGTGGTGGAGCTACGGCTAAACTGACCGACAGGGAAGACAGAAGTTATCTGATTGAGAATATCTTTACATACAATGTCCCTATTAAAGACCAGAAGCACAAACTGACGATTACCGCAGTACAGTCCGTAGACCATAAGCAGACAAAGCAGTTGGGCTATGCTACCGACCAATTACCGGTGGATATGGATTGGAACTTCATCGCAAACGGCCAGTTTACAGGTTCTCCCATACGTTCCTTTACCGAGAATAACCTGGTTTCTTTCATGGGACGTGCTTCTTATATCCTGATGGATAGATATATTATGAATGTTGCAGTCAGAAGAGACGGCTCCAGTCGTTTCGGAAAGAATAACAAATGGGGTACATTCCCGTCTGTAGCCCTTGCATGGCGTGTGAATCAGGAGAAGTTCCTCCAGAATGCAACTTGGATCGATAATCTGAAACTGCGCTTGAGCTATGGTATCGTGGGTAATCAGAACGGTATTGGTAATTATACGACTCTTGGTCTGACTGATAAACTCAGATATGAGTTTGGCGATAATTCCTATATGGGTTATCTTCCCGGAGCAGAACTTACCAATCCTAACCTGAAGTGGGAGCAATCCAGAACCGTCAACATGGGCTTGGACTTTGGTTTGTTCCGAAACAGACTGTCGGGTACCATCGAGTATTATAAAACCCGGACTACCGATTTGCTTGTTTATCGCGGATTGAATTCAGCCTTAGGTTACGAAAAGATGCTCGATAATCTGGGAGAAACGAAGTCGAGCGGTATTGATATCAGTGTTAGCGGTGACGTTATCCGTACGAAGGATTTCACATGGAGCCTGGGAGCTAACTTCAGCCAGTACTCCAATGAGATCGTGAAGATTGACGATCAGGTGGATGAGAACGGAAAGCCGTTGAGCCAGCCCGGAAACAACTGGTTTGTAGGTAAACCTATCAATGTATATTACAATTATGAACCGGACGGTATTTATCAATACACAGATTTTGATATTACCCGTGATGCTTATGGTAAATTGACATATACCTTGAAACCGACCATTGATACGGATGGAGACGGTATACCCGACAAAGTCTTGGAACGTCAGGATGCAGTGGCACCGGGTTCCGTGAAAGTGAAAGACCTGAATGGCGACGGAAAGATTACGGCAGACGACCGTACACCCATCTCCAAAGACCCGGACTTTACCCTGTCATTGAATACAAGTCTTAAATGGAAAGGTTTCGACTTCTTTATGGATTGGTATGGAGTATTCGGACGCAAGATTCAGAATGCCTATCTGTCGGATGCAAACAGCGGTGGTTCATTGCAGGGAAAATTGAACGGTGTGAAGGTGAATTACTGGACTCCGTTTAATCCTTCAAACGACTTCCCGCGTCCTACTCATAATTCGAATGTGACGTATCAGAGTGCCTTGGCTATACAAGATGCCTCTTACATCCGTTTGCGTACTCTGCAACTGGGATATACATTCCCCACCGCCTGGATTAAGAAAATCCAGCTTCAGAAGTTAAGAGTATATGCAACCGCTACGAATCTTCTTACGTTCACAGACTTCCTGTCGTATAGCCCGGAGTTGACTCCCGGTGCATATCCTGAGTCAAGACAGTTTGTGTTTGGAGTAAATTTGTCATTCTAATTATTAAAGACCGAAAAAATGAAGAAAAGATTATATATAGCAGCTTTAGCAATTGCAGCAATTGCGACGTTGCCTTCCTGTGAAGACTTTCTTAATCCTGAATCGAAGACGGACATCACTTACAACTATCTGATAGGTACTCCCGATGGTCTGAGCCGCGCCGTGATAGGATTATACAATATGGAGAGACAGATAGCCAATGGAGATGGAGGTAACCTGTACGTCGTAAATATGTGCGACTATAACACGGACATCATGGTGTTCCGTGCAGGAACAAGTGCAGCTATTGCCCGCCTCAATACGCTATTGCCTAACAATGCGGATGTCGAATCATTCTGGACACACCATTATTCCATTATAGGTAAAGCCAATGAAATCATTGTAAGCGCCGAGAACCTGGGGCTAGATGACGAAGTTGTCCATAAAGCATGGGCTGAGGCTAAGTTCTTCCGCGGACATGCATACTTTGAACTATGGAAACGTTTTGAACGTCTCTATCTGAATACACTTCCTACTACGGTAGATAATCTGGTGCGTGACTATAAACCGGCATCTACGGAAGAAGTATTCACTCTGATTAAAGGTGACCTGGAAGATGCAATAGCCACCCTTGCTTGGGACATCCCGAATAAGGACTATGGCCGTATCACTAAGGCAGTTGCCAAACATGTGAGAGCGCAGGTAGCCATGTGGGAAAAGGACTATGATAAAGCAATAAAAGAGTGTGAGGATATCTTCAGGGATGGTACGATGTACTCCATGATGCCGAAGGCGGAAGATGTTTTCAGCGGGGCGGACTTACGTAACTCCGAAGTGCTGTGGTCCTACCAATTCTCTGAGAACCTAGGAGGTGGCGGAAGCGGTACTCCATTGATGGGACACCGTCTTGCCATTATTACCACTACCCGCTATCAGTCTAATGCCGGATGTATCTTTGAAGCAGCCCAGGGTGGTTACGGTTGGGGACGTGTTTATCCGAATACTTACTTGTTCGGTCTGTATGATAAGGAAAAGGATACCCGCTATGAAAAGCTCTTTATTCACAAGTTCTATTACAATGATCCTACTAATGCCAATTATGGCAAAGAGATACCAGCCGATTTGTATGGTAATTCTGCCGGATACCTGGAGAAACTGCATCCGATGTCAAAGAAGCATTTTGACCAATGGACCAATGCTACACAGCCTGACAGGACTTCCAGTTTCAAGGACCTGATCGTTTATCGTCTGGCAGAGACTTACCTGATGTGTTGTGAGGCTTACTTCCATCGCGACGGCGGTTCGAGTTCCGAAGCCATCGAATACTATAACAAGACGTGGAGTAGGGCAGGTAATGCCCGTGAGAACGGTCCGCTTACCCTTGATATGATTCTGGATGAATATGCCCGTGAACTGCACTTCGAAGGAGTACGCTGGCCATTGCTGAAACGTCTTGGACTCCTCTATGACCGGGCTCGTGAACACTCGGGCGACTTGAAGTCGGAAGACCCGTATCTGGATACCGATTATGCCTTGTGTCGTGATTACTTCGTGAAAGGCAAACACGAAATATGGCCTATACCACAGAAGCAGATAGACCTGATGGGAGCAGAGAACTTCCCGCAGAGCGATCCGTGGAAATAGGAGAGTTGACTTTAAATTATAAATTAAAAACAGAATCATAATATGAAAAAACTAACTCTGGTTTCATTGATTTTGAGTATGATACTGATTTCATGTAAAGAGCGTGGAGAAGTGCGTATCATGCCGGAATTTAATTATGACCAAACCACTATAAACATATCGAAGAATGAAGGTTCTTCTGCAACGGCTCTTATTTATACGACGGAGGGTGAGGTTACCGCCGAGTATACGGCAGACTGGCTCTCGGTAGATGTGAATCCGAAACGTGCCATTTATAAAGCTACGGCTACCAATGAAACAGGTGAACCGCGTTCGACTGTCGTGAAGTTGGTTTCCGGAGAGTTCTCTGTAGATGTAACAGTGACTCAATCGGATAAGGATGCTTCGGAAGAGAAGGCTTTGAAAGTGGGACAAGTGACAGAAGACGGACTCGGTATGATATTCTGGGTTGACCCGTCTGATCCGGAATCCGGAAAGGCTATCTCACTGGAACGTTGGGGTGGCAATCCGTATGAAGCATCTATCATGCCTCATGGCGCCCTGTCGGCAGTAGACGGCCCGGCGAATACAGCTCTGTTTGTAAATGCAGGTCCTAATGATGCTGCCGCCTTGTGTACAGCCTTGGGAGAAGGTTGGTATTTACCGGCATCCAATGAATTGCTCGATTTGTTTGACGCATACAATGGTATCGGGCATGAAGACCCGGCATTCACCAATGCAGTGCCTGCCAGTATCAGCGATACGGAAAAGGCAGCCCGTGCCATGTTCGACCAGTACCTGACCGATTTGGGTGGAGCTGTTATAAATGCAGCGGCTGATACGGGCAATGGTGAAAGCTACTGGGCAAGTACGGAAAGTGAAGATGGGCAGAAAGCAAGATACGTCCGTTTCGGTAAGTATGGACTTGACTTTGGTGCCAAGACAGGTACAAGCCGCTTCGTACGTGCCATGAAAGTGATAGGTAACTATAAGTTCCCCGAAGAACCTGCCACACTGACCGTTACCCCTACCCAGGTTGGACTGACCAGTGAAGCCGGTGCCACGGCAGAGTCTACCGTAACTACGAATAAGAGTTCGTATACGGTAACCATTGAAGGTGATGGCTCCACATGGCTTTCCGTAAGCAAAGCAGAAAACAAGATTACATTCACCGCTTTGTCGGAGAATACCACGGATGGTTCGCGTACAGCGACTGTGACCGTCGTAGCCGGTTCCGGTGAAGGCCAGGCTACGGCTACCATTACCGTAAGCCAGCAGAAAGCTATAGCTGTGGAACCTTTCACAATAGGTGAGTATGTGACGAAAGATGGAGATACGGAACTTGCTGAAGGCGGTATTGTGTTCTGGGTGGATCCGGCAGATCCTTCCAAAGCTAAGATCGTGTCCCTTAAGCGGGAGAGCCTGAAGTGGACAAACGGTTTTGCAGAAGGTTTTGGGGTAACGGACGGTGAAAATGGATATGCCAATACGCAGACTATAGCGCAGAGTGAACATGCAGCGGATATTCCGGCTATACAATATTGCAAGGAGAGAGGGGAAGGCTGGTATTGGCCGGCAAAAGACGAACTGGTGGCTTTATATGATGCCTACAACGGAAATCATAGTTCGAGCCTGCTTCCCGGTCAACTCCCGGCGGAAGAACAGGCTGCACGTGCTGCGTTCGATAAAATATTCACCGATCATGGTGGTGTGATCCTGAATACCATGGGAGATACGGAGAATGGTGACAGTTATTGGGCAAGTACGGAGACTACCGACGGTAAGAAAGCTTGCTATATACGTTTTGGTAAGTATGTCAGTACCAATAACGCCAAGACCGGAAGTGCGCGTTATGTTCGTTGTGTGAGAAGTGTTTCCAAATAAAATCTTTAAAGGCAAATATCATGAAAATAAAATCATTTTATATAACGGCATCCTTTGCGTGTCTGTTTATGTTGACTTCATGTGTAGACTATGAAGTGAAAGATCCTAACTTCATGCCGCCGGACGTTGTTCTGGACGAGGGTGACGATGATGAGATTATAGAGGGGTTGCCGATTCCCGGAGAGATGCAGGCTTACAGTCCTTCACTTCTGGGTAAACCGTACCGTCCGATCAAAGTGAAGTATTCGAGTCAGTTTCCACCGGTTGCCAGCTGGACTGAAGCGAATACCCGCATCGTGGCTTATATGGGCGAGTATAAGCCAAGCATAAAAACAGAGAGTGACTATAAGGCTATCACCAATAAATATGGTAGCCTTATCACAGGTGCCAAGCAACAAGCCACAGGACGCTTTTATGTGAAGAAAGTCAACGGTCGTTGGTGGATTATCGATCCCGAAGGATACCCTCACTATGAAAGAAGTGTGACTTCCCTCAGATATGGTTCTTCTTCGCGTAATAAAGAAGCCTGGAACAAGCGCTTTGGTAATGATAATATGTGGTTGTCGAAGACACAATCGGAACTGGCTTCCATTGGTTTCCACGGTACCGGTGCTTTCTGTACCAACACGTACAGTAAGATTCAGACGCATAACCAGAGCAATCCCAATGCACCTATGACCTTGACACCTTCATTCGGTTTTCTCAGTCAGTTCAGGTCGCAGAACGGGCATGCTTATCCGGGAAATACTTCCGATAATGAACTGGGACTTGTGTTGTACAGTGATTGGGCGGAGTTCTGTAAGACTTATATCCGTTCGGCCATGGCATCTTATTTGAATGATGCGAATGTATTGGGCTTCTTTTCGGATAATGAGATAAACTTCTCTTCGCAGAATTCAAGAATACTGGATCGCTTCTTGCAACTGACCGACCGGACAGATGTCGCCTACCTGGAAGCTAAGAAGTTTATGGAAGAGAAGAATGCAACAAGTGTGACCGATAATCTGAATAGCGAATTTGCCGGCAGACTGGCCGAACTCTATTACAAGGGAGTCAAGGAAGCCATTAAAGAGATCGATCCGGGAATGATGTACCTGGGAACCCGCCTGCATGGAACGCCGAAATATCTGCAACATGTAGTGGCGGCTGCGGGCAAGTATTGTGATATCATCTCTATCAATTACTATAGCCGTTGGAGCCCGGAGCTGACTACCTATGTGAAGCAGTGGGGTGAAGATTGGGCGGATGCTCCCTTTATGGTTACTGAGTTTTATACAAAGGGTGTGGAAGATTCTGACCTGAACAACCAGTCGGGTGCCGGATTCTCCGTTCCTACTCAGAATGACAGGGCGTACGCATACCAGCATTTCACTTTGGGCTTGCTGGAAGCCAAGAACTGCGTCGGTTGGCATTGGTTCAAGTATCAGGATGATGATGGTACGGACAATAGCAGTAAGCCCGCTAATAAAGGGGTTTATGACAATTATTACGAGATGTATCCCTATCTGAGTAAGTTCATGAAGGAAGTAAATTACAATGTTTACAACCTCATTGAATATTTTGATAAATAAACAGAATTATCAGATTGACATTTTGAATTTCTAAAGCCCCGGGAATCTCTGCTTTGCAACCCGGGGAGAGGAGGTTTGCAAATTCGCGAATGAAAATCTATATTTGTCAGATTATGAGTTGGATATATAAATATATACAACTCTAAAAAAACGGGAAATTGCTTGTTCGGGCTCTTTGACCATAAGGCTTTTGCAGAATATATGCTTCTTTGGTACAGAAACTATATATCTAATGTGCAGGAACTATGTATCTGACGTGTTGGAACTATATATCTGATACGTCAGAACTATAGATGCAATCTGCAGAATATAGAGTTTCTGTACATAGAATATGCATAACGGACGTATATTATGCAATATGCCGCATTTATATTCAAAGATGGGAGGCGCTGATGGCCTGCTTTGTCTTTCCGGATAAAATGCATTGTAAGGCAAAAGCCTGTTTTCCTCTCTTTTTGTAAAGGCAAATGGGAAATACCGATATTATAAGAAATAAAACAAATAAATATAAACCTTTAAAAGGATGATGATGAGAAACGGAAAGAAAGTTTTAGTTATAGGTTTGGTTCTGTTGGCAGGATTCACCTCTTCGGCATCGGCAGTGACAAAAGGTATGAAAAAGGTTGTTGAGGATGCGCTCGACTTCTCTGTCAGACAGTCAATGTCCATGTTCGGTGAGATGAAAGACCAGAAAGGCATATTGCCCAGAACGGCGAAGGATGGAGAGATGATTACCTGTGATTCCGGTTGGTGGACAAGTGGTTTCTATCCCGGTACGTTATGGTATTGTTATGAGTATAGCAATGATCCGCAGGTGAGGGCAGCCGCCGAGGAAATGACCTCGCGTGTGGAAAAACAGAAGTATACGACCAGCAATCACGATGTTGGTTTTATCATCAATTGCAGTTTCGGCAATGGCTACCGCCTTACCCGTAATGAAGCTTACAGGGAAGTGATAGAAACTGCAGCCAAATCCTTATCCACCCGCTTCCATCCGGTGACGGGTTGCACCCGCTCGTGGAACAGCAAGAAATGGCAGTTCTCCGTAATCATTGATAACATGATGAATCTGGAGCTTTTTACGGTAGCCTCATCCATGACGGGAGATAATTCTTACTATAATAAAGCAAAATCTCATGCCGACCGTACAATGGTCAATCATTTCCGTCCGGATGGCAGTTCGTACCATGTGGTTAGCTATGATACGATTACAGGAAAGGTGCTGAACCAGGTGACACATCAGGGGGTAAACGACCAGTCCGCTTGGTCGCGTGGACAGGCATGGGGATTGTATGGATTCACCATGATGTATCGTCAGACGGGTAAGAAAGAGTATCTGGACCATGCTATAAAAGTCGGTAAGTACATTATGAACCACCCGCGTTTGCCTAAAGATAAAATCCCTTATTGGGACTTTGATGCTCCCGATATTCCGAAAGCTGATAGAGATGCTTCGGCCGGTGCCATTATGGCTTCGGCTTATGTGGAACTGAGTACTTATGTAGAAGGCGAACTGGGCAAGCAATTCCTTGCAATAGGTGAACAGCAAATAAAGTCGTTGGCTTCTCCGGCCTATCGTGCCAGAAAAGTGGGCGATAACAATCATTTTATCATTAAGCATTGCACTGGTTTCATGGCAAAGCAGTATGAGATAGATGCTCCACTGACGTATGCCGATTATTATTTTGTGGAGGCTTTGCTTCGCTATAAGAATTTGTTGGAAGGGCGTCCCGTAGTTGAGACGATTACGGCTTTCTCTGAAAATCCGGACCGTTCCGCTTGGTTGAGTTCACTCCATCGTATCTCCTATCCGTTGCTGGCGAATATGGCGAAAGGTGAACTTCGTAAAAATATGCCGGTTGAATCTATCGCCGCCGATATGCAGAAAAGAAGAGAAGTGACACATCTGGAAGCTTTGGGCAGACTGATTACAGGTATTTCGGCTTGGTTGGAACTGGGACCCGACAATACGATAGAGGGTAAACTGCGTGCCCGGTACATCGATCTGGCTTTAAAGTCGATTGCCAATGGAGTTGATCCGGAATCGCCCGACTACCTGAACTTCAATAACGGACGTCAACCCTTGGTGGATGCAGCTTTCCTGGCTCATGGATTATTGAGAGCCCGTACACAACTGTGGGACAAACTGGATAAGACCACTCAGGAACGGGTAATCAAGGAGCTCAAATCATCGAGAGTGATAAAACCTTCCGAAACCAATTGGCTGTTTTTTTCGGCAATGGTGGAGGCTGCCTTAAAGGAATTTACCGGTGAGTGGGAGTATGACCGGGTGAAATATGCCTGTGACCGCTTTGAACAATGGTATAAGGGAGATGGCTGGTACGGTGACGGGGCCGAATTCCATCTGGACTATTACAACAGTTTCGTTATCCACCCGATGATGGCGGAAGTGCTGGGTGTGATGAAGAAACACCAGATAGAAGGTGCCATACCTTACGAACTTGAACTCGAACGCTATGCCCGCTATGCAGAGCAACAGGAAAGAATGATTTCTCCCGAAGGGACTTTCCCGATAGTGGGTCGTTCATTGGCTTACCGTTTCGGGGCTTTCCATGCCTTGTCCGACGTTGCTTACCGGAAATTGCTTCCGGAAAGAGTGAAACCTGCACAAGTGAGATGTGCACTGACAGCAATTATCAATCGGCAGACACAAGCTCCTGGAACATTCAACCCCGAAGGATGGCTGCGGGTGGGCTTTGCCGGCTATCAGCCTCATATTGGAGAGAGTTATATTTCAACAGGTAGCTTGTACTTGTGCTCTGCCGTGTTTGTAGCCCTCGGTTTGCCGGAATCAGATGAGTTTTGGGCTTCGCCTGCAGCAGACTGGACTTGCAAGAAGGGATGGGCAGGCGTCGATCTGGATGTAGACAAGGCTTTGAAGAAATAAGGATGAAGAGTATTGCAAATGAAGAAATTCACAACAACTTTGTTGTATTAATCTTAGTATTGAAATGAAGAATAAATTATCCCTCTTATTGGTGTCTTTTTTTCTCTTCTCCTGTGCGGAGAACAAACAGGTAGCGGAACAGCAGACTACGTTTTGTAATCCGATGAATCTGGATTACGGCTGGGGATGTTTCCAGAAGAGAGAGAAGAAAGCCCGTACGGCTGCCGATCCGGTAATCGTATTGTTCAAAGACAAATATTATCTCTTTACTACAATGGATATCGGCGGTTATCGTGTATCCGATGACTTGATTACATGGAAGGATGTCTATTTTAATCCGGAGATACATGCATCTGCCCTTGATATTGACCATTATGTGGCACCTGCTGTAGCTGCGGATGATAATTATGTCTATTTTATAAACTTTACCCGCGACCGTTCCAAGAAGAAAGTAGACGTGATTCGTTCTGCTGATCCGGAAAATGGGAAATGGGAAAAATGCGGTGAGGTACGGCGTATGGCCGATCCCTGTCTGTTCATTGATGACGGGCGCTTTTATTTCTATTATGGGCTGGGTGCAGAACAATCTACCACTTTCTTTGAAGTGAATCCCGAGACTTTTGAGGAAATAGAAGGTACGAAGAAGGTGCTCCGTGAATATATCACGGACGTTAAAGAGTGCACTTCCGGTTATCACTTCGGGCGCAGAGAACTGTATGATGAAATCGACGCTTCTGCCTGGATGGGTAAGTTCGAGAAGATACCTTGCCCTGAGGGTGCTTGGATTGTGAAGAACAATGATAAGTATTACCTGCAATATGCCACACCGGGAACCATTTGTAACTGGTATTGCGATATCGTTATGGAGAGTGACAGCGCGAATGGAGGTTTTGTTGAACAGCCTTACAATCCTGTTTCGTTGAAGGTAGGTGGTTTTATTGGTGGGGCAGGCCATAGTTGTGTATTCAAAGATAAGTATGGTAACTGGTGGCAGGCAACTTCCATGTGGATTGGTAACCACGATGAATTTGAGAGAAGAATCGGATTGTTCCCGGTATCATTTGATGCGAAAGGGCGGATGAGAACTCATACCGTATTGGGTGATTATCCGATGCTATTGCCTCAGAAGAAGTTTGAACCGCAGGATATCTCTGCTTTCGGTTGGATGCTTCAGTCTTTCAATAAAGCTTGTATGGCTTCTTCTTCGCTTCCGGGCTTTGAACCGGAGAAAGCAGCGGATGAGAATGTCAGGACGTGGTGGTCGGCAGAAAGCGGTAATGCAGGTGAGCATTTCGTAATGAACTTTGGTAAGAAAGTACAGATAAACTCTGTTCAGATCAACTTTGCCGAACAGGACATAAATCCGGAGGCTCCCAAAGAGACAGACTATCATGCCTATAAACTGTATACTTCGAATGATGGGCATACCTGGAAGCTGCTTGCTGATAAGTCCGGAAACAAAACAGCGGTTCCTCATGAATATCTGGAACTCTCCGGACCTGTAGAAGCTTCTTATATGAAGGTGGAAAATGTGCATACTCCCAAAGAAGGTAAATTTGCACTGTTGGATTTGCGGGTATTCGGTTCCGGTTATTCGGATAAGCCCGGACAGGTGAAAGAACTTTCTGTGGAAAGAAACCAGGAAGATGAAAGATACGCCTCGCTTGCCTGGAATAAGGTATCCGGTGCCGACGGTTATTTGGTTCGCTTTGGTTATCAGCCCGATTTCCTGAATCAATGTATTCAGGTGAAGGGAAATGAAACCACTGAGCTTTTGCTGCATATTCTCACTAAAGGCGTGAAGTATTATTATCGTGTGGATACCTATAATGATAGTGGAATTACGGAAGGTAATGTTATTTCGGAGTAGGGCTTAGAAGTGTAATCCGGCCTGTTTTATTTGAGAACGAGATATTGGAATTGGAAAAAGATGAAAAAAAACTGTTTTTTCTGCAACCAAACTTCATCTTTCTGCGTCTAATAGATAAATACAAAAACAGAAGAGCTATGAAAGTAAATTTATCTATGGATGATATCCGTACAAAAGTAGAAGAGTATATAAAGAAAGCAGGCCGTGTTACAGGTCGTCCTGTGCTTACAGCTTATTATGTAATGACAGCCGATACGACTCCCGATAGTGAGCGCACCAATATAATGCTTGCTTTAGTAGCCATCGTCTTCCCTACCAGTATAGAGGATGTTCTGGGACAACTTTTTATGGTAGGTAAAGGTTTTGCTGCTGTCTATGCTTATAAAAAGGTAAAGAAATATATCACTCCCCAAATAAAGGATAAAGTAGAGGCAAAATTGGATGAGTGGTTCCATGATAATGTGACGGAGGTGGAGACGCTGTATCTGGAATAAGGGGATCAGACTCATAATCTGGAGGTCATATCTTCCACATAAATAAAAAAGGCTGTATTCCCTTAGGAATCAGCCTTTTTCTTCGTGGACCAGCCTGGGCTTGAACCAGGGACCTCCAGATTATGAGTCTGTTGCTCTA
>ERZ773183.67-NODE-67-length-128708-cov-9.417394_pt1 | contig 128708 bp, 110 predicted proteins | sample MGYA00580532_ERZ773183 | MGnify/ENA primary metagenome ERZ773183 (study PRJEB29015, sample SAMEA2737791) | human gut metagenome | biome: human gut; feature: human-associated habitat; material: faeces | place: China | collected 2012 ...
TTGTTAAAATGGTTGTAGAATTACAATAATAAATCGGAAATTACAGCATATCCGCCTTTGCAGTGTCATTCAAGCTGTCTTTCTTCTCAAAATGCTGTAGAATCAGTACAAGGGGCTAAGAAAATACAGCATGCGGCCGGCTGTGCCCGCGCTTGCTGCGGCGAAAAACAGCGCATGCTGTATTTTGCAGAGAAAAGCACAAATTCTACAACAGAATTTGTCAAAATGGTTGTAGAATTGCAATAATAAATCGGAAATTACAGCATATCCGCCTTCGCACTGTCATTCAGGCTGTTTTTCTTCCTAAAATGCTGTAGAATCAGTACAAGGGGCTAAGAAAATACAGCATGCATCCGCTGCGACAGCAGAGCCAGCAATTTGCGACAGCATAGCCGCTGTAATTACGGAATGTTTAACCCGCCGTCACAGATAGCCGGGGGTCATTGAAAAAAGAGAGAGGTATTTGGGATTGAAAGATAGGCTGAGACTTAAAATATGCAAAATCGGTGTGGCTCTTCTTGAAATATTTTTAATATCCGTAATAATTCTCACTGCTGCCGCCGTTATAGAGGTAACCGTATTCGATTTTGGTTTTTCTGATATGGTCAGAATCTGGAAAGAAATGCTCATAGGCGGAATTGCAATAGTCATATTGGAAGCGTTGATTTTCTGGGCAGGAATAATCTGCGTTTATCTGACTTCCGTCCAGCTGGGGATTAGGATAAGAGTCATCGGAGCCTTGGTTGGTTTCATACCTATTGCAAATATAATCGCTCTCGTCGTTATAATTCGAACCGTTTCCGGCGAGATAAAATTTGAGAGTGAAAGAATACGGCGAAACGAGAACCGAAGAGATCTGCGCATATGTGATACCAGATACCCTATACTCATGGTTCACGGAGTGTTTTTCAGGGATTACAAATTCCCGAATTACTGGGGCAGAATACCCAAGGAGCTAAAGACAAACGGCGCCAGAATATATTTTGGCAATCAGCAGTCTGCTTCTTCCGTAGCGGACAGCGGCAGAGAACTGGCCGGCCGCATAAAAAAGATAGTATCAGAGACCGGCTGCGGCAAATTGAACATCATCGCTCACTCCAAAGGGGGACTGGATATAAGATATGCCATGAGCTATTGCGGTATAAGCGAGATGATCGCCTCGGTGACTACGATCAATACTCCTCACAGGGGGTGTAAATTTGCAGAGTATCTGCTTGAAAAACTTCCTGAGAGTATGCAGAAGAAAATTGCCGATTCATACGATGCGACTATGAGAAAACTTGGAGATCAGTCTCCGGATTTTATGAAAGCAGTGACGGATCTGACCGCTTCTGAATGTAGTGCGAGGGACGCCGCTATGAAAGCTCCGGAAGGCGTGTTCTGCCAGAGTGTGGGATCTAAACTTAATAAAGCGTCAGGGGGAAGGTTTCCTCTGAATTTTTCATATAATCTGGTCAAATATTTTGACGGTCCCAACGACGGCCTCGTGTCGGAAGACTCTTTCAGCTGGGGAGAGAAATATACATTTCTGAAGACCGACGGAAAGAGGGGGATATCCCATGGCGATATGATAGACCTGAACAGGGAGAACATACCGGACTTTGACGTCAGAGAATTCTATGTCAGGCTGACGGCAGAACTAAAAGAAAGGGGACTTTGAGTTAGCTGCCAGAGCGAAATAACTATAACGATCGCTTGACATATCGAACTAATCATGCTAACATATCAGTGATATATATCGCTGATATGTTTTAAAGAGGACGGAAAGATGCAATTGACTGATACTCAAAAGCGAATATTAGAAGTAGGAAAACGGGAGTTCCTTAAAAAAGGCTTTAAGGATGCTTCCATGCGTGCTGTCGTAAAAGAGGCCGGATTTACTCAGGGCGCCTTTTACGGATATTATGACAGTAAAGAGGCTTTATTTGACGCGCTGGTCGCTCCGGCGGCGGAGGGTTTGGTTTCTCAATTCAAACAGGCTCAGGACGCTCATTATGATCTTATCCCTGAAGGAAAGACAGCAGAGAGTCAGAGACTGTCTACGGAATATCTACGGTATTTTCTTGAGTATATCTATGAAAATTTTGATGCGTTTAAGCTAATCCTTTGCTGTTCCAGCGGAACGAAGTATGAAAGTTTTGTCCATGATCTGGTGGAGCTGGAGGTGACCCAGACGGAGCGATATTACCGGCAGCTGGAGAGACAGGGGAAGCTGGAAGGCAGCGTCAGTCATGAACTTAATCATCTGGTTACCAGCGCCTATTTCACCGCGGTATTTGAGGTGGTGGTGCATGATATGAGCAGAGAAAGAGCGATGAGCTATATTGAAGAGCTGGCAGTGTTCTTTAATTGCGGCTGGAATGGACTTCTAAAGATCAGGTAGTTTTTTCTCTCACACTAAGTTAGTTAAAACTAACCAAAGGAAAAGGGCAATTATTTGAGATAACAAGAAATAAATGGCTTTTCTAACCTGCAAAATTTGACTGGCGGTGTAAAGAGCATCTTACGGTATCTGTCCTGAATCTGTAGTAAACAAAAACAATAGAAGGAGTATCGAAATGGAAAATTTTAAAAAATGGTCTGTAAAGGACGTTATTACACTGATTCTGATGACTGTGCTTCTCATTGTCATTCAGCTTGGAATTAATATGGTCTGTATGATAAACGACTTTGCCAGCATGGTGCTTTCGGTAGGCATTACAATGCTGCTCTGTGGTCCGGTCTATTTCTTAATGGTGAATCGAGTCCGCAAGCGTTTTGTTTCGCTGGTGTATATGACGCTGCTGGGGATCGTCTTTCTGATCATGGGTAACTGGTTTTTGCTCCCGTGGTTTATCTTGGTAGGGATCATTGCGGAAGTTATCTTATGGAAAGGAGTCACTGCAAATCGACTGACAGCTGCGTGGACGGTATCCAGCCTTCTGTATAATGGGGTTAATCTGTTACCTATTTGGTTTTTCTGGGACACTTATTACAATTTCGCGATTGACAGCGGCATGAAACAGAGCTATATTGACGCTTATGTACGGTATTACACGACGGCGGGATGGGTAATTTTCATTGTACTTTTTACCATGATCTGTGGGTTCATAGGGAGTCTGATCGGACGGAAACTGATTCAGAAACACTTTAAAAAGGCAGGCGTTCTTTAAATGAAGGAAAGACATTTGGCGGCTCCGGTAAAACTGTGGGCGATGATGTGCGCCACTGCCGGGGTATCGCTTGCCGAAAACGTGCTGCTGACTTGTATTCTGGCATTACCGGCGTTTTTATGTATGGCCCTTGAAAAAAGATGGCGGACATGTCTATTTTTTGGCGGCTTCTATCTGGCGCTGGTTTTGCTTCTTTACCTCATTCATTTCCATGGCTTACATATGGTGATCTTTTCCGAGTTCTACGTCCTTATGTTCTACAGCCTTATGCCGGTATTTCTGACAGCGTGGGATCTTATTGCGACTCCGCCCGGACATCTTTCGGCAGCTCTGTCAAAGATACGTGCCCCTGCGCCTCTCGTCATGGGCTTGCTGGTGGTGTTCCGGTTCTTTCCTACCATGAAGACAGAGATAAGGGGTGTTCACCAGTCGATGAAAAACCGGCGGCTGACCGAGCCTTTACGGATGCTGCGACATCCTGCTGCGACTTGCGAATATGTACTTGTACCACTATTGCTGCGCTGCCTGCTGGTAGCAGATCAGCTTTCCGTCTCCGCCGTATCGCGGGGGATCCAGGCGCCAGGTATACGGGGCAGTTATTATGAGGAAAAGATAAAGACGGCTGATATTATCTGGTTAATGGTATGGACGGCTGGAACGGTACTGTTTCTGATGATGGGAGGGATGAAATGATTCAATTTGAGAAAGTAAGCTTTCAATATGACGACTCAGAGATAGGGGTATCGGATATCGATCTGCATGTAAGAAAAGGAGAATGTGTGGTTCTAACAGGACCTTCAGGCAGTGGCAAGACTACTCTGATACGACTGGTAAACGGCTTGGCTCCCTCTTATTATCACGGTCGTTTTTCAGGAACGATCAGTATAGATGGCCGGGACAGAAGTGACGAGCCCCTTTGGATGAGAGGAAAGACCGTGGGAAGTGTGTTTCAGGATCCTAACAGTCAGTTTTTTTCCTCTGAAATGCGGGGAGAAGTGGCGTTCGGATGTGAGAACTATGGCCTCCCTCACGAGGAGATCGTTTTTCGGACAGACTCGGCTATCCAGCGGTTTAAGTTAGAGAACCTTTGTGAACGGCCTCTTGATGTCCTTTCCAGCGGAGAGAAGCAGCGGACGGCGGTCGCTTCAGTTTATGCTATGAATCTTGCCGTATACGTTTTCGATGAACCTACAGCCAACTTGGATCGACGAGGAATAGGGGAACTTAAGAACGCTATCGGAAGTCTGAAAAGAGACGGAAAGACACTTCTGATTGCCGAACACCGGCTTTCATATCTGACGGAACTGGCGGACCGGTTTGTATATGTACGGAATGGTCGCATCCTGTGGGAACGGACGCCTGAACAGATGTTTGAACTCGGGACGGACGAGCTGAAAACATTAGAACTGCGGACTGTGCGAGAGCTTGAGCCTGTAAGGCTTTCCCGGCCAGAGGGAGATGATGGGAGTAATTGGGCGATTTCTCTGAGGGGACTTGGGTGCAGACGGAGAAAATATAAGATTTGGGATAATCTACATTTTAAAGCATGGCCCGGTCAGATCATAGCTATAACAGGATGTAACGGAACAGGAAAAACCACTCTGGCTAAAATTATAGCCGGACTGGAAAAACCTTCAAGTGGAAATATTTTATTCTTCGGACGCAAAGTCAGGGCAGGACGGCTGCGAAAGAGGTGCTGGTATAGTTCCAACGACACGGGGACGCAGTTTTTCACAAACAGCGTAGTAGAGGAACTGCTCCTCGGCCTGCCCGAAACGGAAGAGGTTTTTGAAAAGGCAAGAAAAATCCTGAAACTATTTGACCTTTACGGATATAAAGACGCACATCCTGCCGTTCTATCAGGAGGACAAAAGCAGAGGCTTTCTATCGCCTGCGGGCTTTTGTCCGGCAGAGATATCCTTCTGTTCGACGAGCCTACGTCCGGCTTGGACGGCGGCAATATGCGAAAAATAGCCAGCGTGTTTTGCAAGGCGGCGGCCGAAGGAAAGACAGTTCTGGTTATTACCCATGATGAGGAACTGATCAGATCGTGCTGTGATTTCAGATGGGATCTGGATTCATAAATGCATGATAGGTGTATCTGATTGTGCCGCTCTAAATATATGACAGTAGCAGAGAACCTTCTTCGGTCATATTATATCGAAGGAGGTTTTATAATGAGCAGAAAATGTATGACGGATTGTGCCGCCAGAGAATATGTCACGGCTTATGTAAATACGCTGGAGACTATGATCTGCGGTATGACTTGCGCCAGATTAGACGATAGTATATCGGGAAATTTTATAAGGCAGATGATACCTCATCATCAGGCGGCCATATCTATGGCCAGAAGTATCCTCGAATACACCGATAACAATCAGATAGCTTCCATAGCGCAGAATATAATATCGGAACAGACTAAGAGCATAGAAAATCTTCAAAACTCTCTGTGCTGCTGCGATAACGTAAAAAATTGCTGTAAAGACGTGTGCGAATACACCGGCAGGATAAACGGCATAATGAAGAGAATGTTCAAAGATATGAGCTGCGCCAGGCTGGATAACAACCTGGACTGCAATTTCCTCAGAACCATGATACCTCATCACAGAGGGGCCGTAGAGATGGCCAGAACTGCCATGTGCTACTGCATATGCGAAGAACTCTGCCCTATCTTAAAGAGCATAATAGAATCTCAGGAAAAAGGGATCTGCCGTATGGAAGAGCTGATGGACTGCCTCTGCTGCTGCAGATAAGGGAGATTGCCTGTGGAGAATCGGCGTAAGCGTCGGTCTTTACAGGCATTTTTTTAAGCAAAATAAAAGTTTTACTTGAGAGTTGACAAAATCAACTGTGAAATATACAATATGAGTTGATATAATCAACTCATATTGGGGAGGGATAATTTTTGAATGACTGTGCTATGAAAGAGATTCGCCGGTTTAACAGATATTATACTGCATGGCTGGACGTCATGAACGAGGGGAGCTATATGGATACTGATCTGTCATGGCCGGAGGCCAGAATACTGTTTGAGATCTATATATGCCCGGATATAACCGCCACAGGTCTGTGTGAGCATCTGAGAATGGACAAAGGTTATGTCAGCAGAGTCCTGAGCAAATTTGAAAAGGACGGCTTACTGACTCGGCAGACGGTCTCAGGGGCTAAGGGACAAAAAAGGATAATATTGACGGACGCCGGCAGAGAAGAATCCGAGAGGATAGATAGAGGCGGCGACCGTCAGATAGAGGACAAGCTGGGGTGTCTCGACGAGGATACGGTCGGTCAGCTCTGCCGAGCCATGGAATTTATAGAAGAAACGCTGAGCAACTTAGAAAGAAAAGAGGAGAGCAAAAATGAAAGATGATATAACTATTCGAACATCCGTGCCCGGAGATCCCAGTCTAATCTGTTACTTCCAATATAAGCTTTACGAAAGACAATATAATTTCAACGGTTTATATGAGAAGGAAATGCTGAGCGGCATGGCGGAGATATATGACGACCCCGAGGGCAGCAGGATGTGGATAGCTGAATGTGACGGAGAGATCGTAGGCGACATAGCGATAATCAAGAGAGGAGAAGATAAGGCGCAGCTCCGATGGTTCGGAGTGGATATAAAGATGCAGGGCCGAGGCCTGGGAAGCCGTCTCCTTGAGGCGGCCATGACATTCTGCAAAGAAAAAGGGTATACTCATATAACCCTCGGCACTTTGGATATCTTAAAGCCGGCGAGACATCTCTATGCGAAGTTCGGATTCCGAAAAACAGAAGAAGAACTCTTCAATGACTGGGACAGGAGCAGGACCATGTATCACGAGACCTGGGAACAGAAACTGAGATAAACATTTTGTCACATGGCTTATCTCATTGACTTAGCGCTGCCCGGGTGTTATGATAAAAGAAAAATCAGTGCGAGACAAAACGAGGTGAAGACATGTTTAGAGAAATGCGCAGAAAGAAGCAGAAACTGGCAGAGGAAGAATGCCGCGCCATAATCGAAAGAGCAAACTCGGGCGTAATGGGAGTGATAGGGGACGACGGATACCCTTATACGGTGCCGGTGAATCCGTTCCTGATGGGTAATAAATTGTATTTCCACAGCGCCAAGGCGGGCCACAAGATCGACGCTATTGTTAAAGAGCCTAAGGTTTCTTTTACATTCATAGATAAGGATGACGTGGTGTCAAGAGAGTTTACCACATATTTTCGCAGCGTTCAGGTCTTCGGCAAAGCGCATATCGTGACTGATGAGGAGGAACGCCAGAGGGCTTTCAGGGCGTTCTGCGAGAGATACTGCGCCGACGATATGGACAGATATGATGAAATAATGGCTAAAGAAGCTAAAGCCGCGCTGATAGTGTGCGTGGATATAGAACATATTTCCGGCAAAGAAGCCATGGAACTGGTAAAGCAGAGAGGATAGGTAAGCACAAGATGAAGCAGTTTTCGGTAGCAATGTTAGGTTATGGCATCGCAGGTAAGGCTTTTGCGAGAATCCTGAATCAGACTCACGATGAAATAATGGAAAAGACCGGCTATGATGTCAAAGTCGTGGCCATAACTACAGGTTCCAGAGGCTCTCTGTACTGCATGGACGGCATAGACCTGAAAGAGGCCACAAGACAGCTTGAAGAAGAGGGCCGATTTGACGTGAATTCGCCTGCCTACAGCAAGATGAACTCCATGGAAGTAGTCGAAAAGGTGGATTACGATGTAGTACTTGAACTCACTCCGCTGAATATAGAGACGGGTCTTCCCGCCGCCGATCATATAAGAAAAGCCCTGAACAGAGGGAAACATGCGGTTTCCGCCAATAAGGGACCTCTGGCCTGGTATTACAGAGAATTGAGAGATCTGGCAAAAGAGAAGGGCGTATGCTTCTTTTTCGAGACTACTGTCATGGCGGGGACTCCTGTATTCAATATGGCTGACAACTGCCTGCAGTACTGCAAGATAGATAAAGTGGAGGGCATATTCAACGCCACTACCAACTATATTCTGAAAGAGATGACCAAGGGCGTTCCCATGGATGAGATCTTAAGGGCAGGAAGAGAACAGGGATTTATGGAAGCCGATGTGTCTATGGATACCAAGGGATGGGACGCCACGGCCAAACTGACCGTACTGCTCAATGTGCTGATGGACGCAGGTCTTACTCCTGATATGATAGACCGAACCGGCGTCGAGGACGTTACCATGGAAGATATAAGGGACGCCGCTTCAAGAGGAAACGTGATAAAGCTGATGTGCAGCGGTTCTATGGACGAAAACGGAAAAGTGACAGGAAAAGTAGCTCCGGCTGAAGTTGCTGTCGGCGATGTATTCGCAGATGAAAATCTGGTGGCTGTAGTGTCGCTGTATACCGATCTGATGGGCAAGCTCACCATGCTTCAGTACGGCCTTGAGACTACTCAGACCGGATACGGAGTATTTATAGATATGGTCAGAGTACTTGACAACCTGAAATAAGATCACTTGTCTGCGGCGGGCCCTTGGGTTCGCCGTTTTTTAATAACAGGCAGAAGCGACCGGCAGAAGAACCGCAGAGAAAGGGTGGATACGATGAATAAAAAGAATCTTAAGATAAGACCTGTCACGGGCGAAGATGTGGAGCAGTATAATGCGCTCCTCAGATATGTGTTTCAGGTGACGGATCAGCAGCTGAGATCTGTAGGGTGGAAGGAAAAAGAATTCATCCAGGCTAAATTTCCCACGCTGGAGAAGGCAGACGTCATAGGATGGTTTGACGGCGATGATCTTGTATCTCAGGTAGCGGTCTATCCCATGAAAGTAAAGATTTTCGGAAAGACATACAAGATGGGAGGGCTGACGGGAGTCGGCACATATCCCGAATATTCCAATATGGGGCTGATGCATAAGCTGCTTGAACAAGCCTTAAAGAATATGAGAGAAAAAGGCCAGTATATGACATATCTTTACCCGTACTCCATCCCCTATTATCGGCGGAAAGGGTGGGAGATAATATCCGATAAGATTTCATATGAGATAAAGGACTATCAGCTTCCTAAAAACCGTCAGGTATCGGGAGATGTAAGGAGAGTGCAGGCGGAAAGCGGCAGAGAGCTGGCTGAGACTTATGACCGCTTTATAGAACATGCTCACGGCGCCGTGGTACGCGACGAACTGGCGTGGAACGAGTACTGGCTTTGGGATCCGGACGATATGATGGCCGCCGTCTACTATAACCCTGAGAATGAGCCGGAAGGATATGTGATCTATCGCATAGCCGATGAGATATTCTATATCAAGGACATGATATTTAACAACGAAGAGGCCCGCGCAGGGTTATGGAACTTTGTATCGGCGCATTTTTCAATGATAAATCAAGTGGAGGGGAGCACTTTTACGGATGAACCGCTGGCTTTTCTTTTCGAAGACGCCGGTATACAAGAGACGATCTCGCCTTATTATATGGGAAGAATAGTGGATTTTGAGGCTTTTATACGGGACTATCCTTTCAGACCTGATACTTCTGAAAGAGAGTGGAGATTTATGATGACAGATCCTATAATGGACTGCAATCAGGGGACTTTTCTTCTGAAGATCTCTAAAGACGGAAAAGGCACAGCCGAGAGAATTTCCCAGCTGTGCAGAGACAAGATAAGCATACAGACTATGACGACTATGCTCATGGGGTATAAGAGGCCCGATTATCTGGCCAGGATAGGGCGCATTGAAGCCTCAGAGGAGACAATAGACATGCTAAAGGACGCAATTCAGCAGCAGACTCCTTATATCTCGGATTATTTTTAAAATGAGAAAGGCCCGCATTTTAGACAGGGCAGCCCTTTCATATAAAATTAGAAAAACTTATATCATTGATAAGAAACATTCTCTTTTCTTATGTAAAGACCGGTGTTATATTGTAATTGAGGAGGAAGATAATATGCTTACGACTGAGAGATTGTTTATCGAGAAGTTTACACCGGAGGAAATACCGGAACTGATGAAGATCGAACATGCCCCGGATAACTGCAAGTTTACATGGACCAATACGAAGGAAGAACATGAAGAGGAACTTAATGATCCAAAAGTCCTCACCCTTGCCGTAAAAAGACGAGAGGACGGGTATATAGTGGGAGACGTCATCGTAAATCTGGACGTTGAGTCGGAATGGTTTGAGATCAAGAGGATCGCCTTCAGAGAAAAGGGAAAAGGTTATGGCAGAGAGACCATGGAGGCCCTCATCAAATACGCATTTGAAGAGATGAAGATGAATAAGGTGTGGCTGGAGGCATACACCGATAACGAAGTGGGCAGAAATCTGTACAACTCATTGGGATTTCATATAGACGGAATTCTCAGACAGCATCACAAGACAGAAAGAGGTATTCTCGATCAGATGCAGTTTTCCATGCTCAGGGACGAATATAAAAAACTCAAAGAAAAAGGAACTTTTCAGGAGGAAATGAGATGAAGACAATTCAGGATGTAATAGATAAACGCAACGAGCTGTTCGAGAAGATCATGGATAACGCTTCTTTCATGATGATATATAACGGCGATCTGGCAGGAGAAGAGGACGAAGAGGAACTGCTGCGCAAGATGCAGAAACTGGACGACGCCATATACGACTTTCAGCATGACGACTGCGGCTGCGGAGAGAGGATGAGATTAGAAGTCCTGAAAACCTTAGTCCGGGATATAGAAAAGTACGTATAGAGGAAACCGAGCAGGGCGGCAGAGAGGCTAACTGCCGCAATATACATTCGCCAGCAGGTCGAGAAAGCATTTTCCTGTCCGGGAGATTTCGTTAAAGCTTTTAAATATGACATTTACGGGGATCTTAAAGATCCCCGTTTCTTCTTTTTTGAACAGGATTTCCGGATACTGACATGCGAGCTCCTCTGCCGCAAAATCAGGAAGAACGCCTGCGGCGACCCCCAGACGGATAAGCGGGAGAAGCTGACCTATATCGGGCACTGATATCTTGGGAACGACAGGCTTTTCGGCAGAGGCCATTCTCGATGACAAGAGATGTAATTCATCGTTTCCGTCAAAGGACGCGTAAGGGACTTCGTCCCGACTTGCAGAAATGCCGCGGTGCGTTTTAAAATCACAGGAAGAGGCAAAGACCGTCACCGGAACGAAGTCTGTCAGCTTTATGGAGTACAGTTCTCCGAGAGCTTTGCCGTAAATTATAGCAAAATCCAAACATCCCTTTTCCACCGCCTCGATGAGAGCCGAAGCGCCGCCGCAGGTCAATTCATAAGTGACGTTGGGATAATTCTCGCAAAACCCTGATATCAGCTTTGGCAGACAAAAAGCCGAGAAAGAAGCCGGGCAGCCTATGGAAATATTTCCGTCGTCGATATTTTTTATAGATTTCGCATTATCGAACAAGTTATCGTAAGCGGCGCATATATTTTTAAAGAAAGGAACAAGCTCTCTGCCCTCGGGAGTGAGAGAGACGGAAGATCTGTTCCGGCTGAATAACTTGATCCCCAGCATGGATTCGGCGCTGCGAACTGCCTGGCTGACTGCCGACTGAGTGTATCCCAGCCTCGAAGCAGTTTTCGTAAAGCTAAAAGTCTCTGTTATATCAAGAATAATTCTGCACTTGTTCCTGTTCATGGTCGATCCTTTCTGCGTTGTTTACAAGTTGATATATAAATTTTAACATTGCTGCATGCGATTGGCAACTAAAACGGCAGTTTAAAGGCAGCTAAACTATTTGACAATATAACCACAAAATAGTAAACTTAAGTGTAAAGGATTTCTACAAAATCGGACAGATTTGCCCTCCTTTTTAGGGTTTTAAGAGGCAATAGACGTCCGCAAACAAATTATATGAGGAGAAAATCATGGAAGAAAGAATACTTGAAATCTTAAAGACATTAGTTGCCATGAAAAGCGTAAGCTGCTCTACAGTAGAAGTAGAACCTGCCGAGTGGTTCGCAGGCTTCTTTAAAACGCTTCCTTACTTTGAAAAGCACCCTGAGGATACGGGGCTTTATGAGATCCCCGGCGATCCTTACGGAAGAAAAATACCGTACGCTTTTTTAAAGGGAAAGAAGACAGACACCGTATTGCTCAGCGGCCACTTCGATGTGGTGTCCACAGAAGAATATGGAAAGGCGGAGCCTTGGGCATACGAAGTAGGTACTTCCAAGCTTGAGGAAATGCTGCGCAAGATGCCTCTGGACGATGTCGCCAAGGCTGACCTTGAATCCGGTGAATGGATCTGGGGCAGAGGAGTGGCAGACATGAAGGGGGGGCTTGCGATACACGCCGCGCTGTTTGAGCAGTATGCCAAACAGGCCCTCGACGGAACACTGGAAGGAAGCATAATGTTTATGCCTGTTCCTGACGAAGAGTCTTATTCGGCAGGTATGAGAAACGGTGTTCAGATACTTAAGCAGTTTAAGGAAAAGTACGGCCTCAATTATAAACTTCTCATAGATCCGGAACCGACGGCAGATAAGGGAGAACTTCAGATAATGTCCCTGGGAACAGTAGGAAAAGTAATGCCTGCTATAATCGTTCAGGGCAAGAAAGGTCATATGGGACACTGCTATCAGGGATTTTCCGCTCTGGGCATCCTGGCCGAGATATATCTGAAGACCAACGGATCTCTTGAATTCTCAGAAGTATACGGAGACGAGGCTTCACCTCCTCCTACCTGGGGAAACATGAGAGATATGAAGAAAGTATACGACGTGTCGATTCCTCACAGAGGATACGGATATTTCACGGCTCTCAACTTCGGAATGACGCCTGAAGAGATACTGAACAAGCTGAAGAAGATCAGTACGGAAGCTTTTGAACATCAGGTAGAGAAGCTCAACGGCGAATACCAGCAGTTCAAGACCATGAGCAAGGCGGAGATAATGGATAAGATATATTACGAGCCTTATGTATTGTCTTTCAATGAACTGTGCGACGTGGCAAGAGCCAAGGGCGAAGCGGAGTTTGAACAGTTCTATAAGAAAGCCTACGATGAGATAATTGCCAAGGTCAACACGGGAGAGTCTAATTATCCAAGCGCTACTATAGATATGATGGAAGCCGTTCTCGATTATTCCGGAATTTCGGTACCTGTGATCGTCATCGGATTTGCGCCTCCTTACTATCCGCCTACTCACAGCGATCAGGTAAAAGGCAAAGAAGGATTCGGAACTAAGGCATTTGAGAAAGTCAGGGAACTTTCAGAGAAAGAATACGGACAGAAAGTCGACTTTGAAAACTTCTTTACGGGAATTTCGGACCTGAGCTACGGCTGTATAACTTCTCCGTTCGACTATGTCAAGTATTCGGCCAACACTCCGCTTTGGGGAGACGACTACAATATGGACTTTGCGGCCATAGAAGACGTAGCTATCCCGGGAGTGATATACGGACCTATAGGAAGAAACTATCATCAGTACATAGAGAGAGTCAACAGGGAAAGCCTCCTCAAAGTAGTTCCCGGCGTGACCAAGGCTCTCATAGAATATATGTGGACGCTGTGACAAAAAATTGAAGGAAACGCGCCGCTTTAAACCCGGTCTCTCATCCTTAACGGGACGTTCCGGAGAGACAGAGGCGGCACGTTTCCTTACTATGCAACTGAAAGGCAATACTGAAAAATGGTAAATGAAATAACCAGGAGCAGTTTCGAGGAACTGCTCAGACAGCTAATCGCTGTAAAGAGCCCCTATTTCCATGAGGATGAAGTCATGGACTTCGTCAATGAATGGCTCAAGGAGAGAGGCGTTCCGGCTCAGATACATACATTCTTTGAACCTAAGGAGACAAAGTTTCACGGCAAGAATGTGATAGGTATCATGGACAGCGGCAAGCCCGGTCCCGTCATATATCTCGGAGGACATCTGGACACTGTACAGCTGTGCAACGGATGGACAAAACCTCCGTACGAAGGCGTGATCGAGGGAGATGATATGTACGGAGTAGGCGCTCTGGACATGAAATCGGGCTGCGCGGCCATAATGCTGACTCTTGCAAAATTTGCAGAGGAACATCTCAAAGAAGGCAGTTTCAGGGGCAAGCTGATATATCATCTCGTATCGGACGAAGAGGGACCGTACGGACTGGGTACGGTATATATCATAAATGATAAGATACACAACATACAGGAGGAAGCCGATTTTGCCATAATAGCCGAGCCCTCCGCCGGATTTACAAGAGTACCTCATCCATGTCTGTGTTTAGGAGCCAGAGGAGGGTATAACTACACTATAAAAGTTCACGGAAAGTCTGCTCATGCGGCTACGCCCGAATTGGGCATAAACGCCATGGTAGACGCTTCGTCCATAGTCTCGGAGCTGGAGAAGATACCGCCTGAAGAGGATGAGAAACTGGGTCATTCAACCCCTTGCGTTATACGCATGAACGGCGGGGGAGCAGCCTGCAGCGTTCCGGATTATGCCGAAGTGGAAATCTTCCACCATACGGTCAGAGGAGAAACTCAGGAGACGATAAGGAAGAGAGTGGATAAGGCCATAGAGGCTGCAAAGGTGAGATCGAAAGTAGAAGTCGTATTCAGACAGTCGCCGGCAGAAGGTTTCGACGGCGGCTTTGACGCATATTGCATAGACGAAGACGGAGAGCTTCTCAAGAAACTGGAGGATACCGTTTTCAGGGTCTGCGGCAGACCGGCCAATAAAGCCTATTTCCAGAGTATAGGCGACTTCAATCATATAGGCGGAAAGCTGAAGATTCCGACAGTATTATTAGGCGCTGAGGGTGAAAACTTCCACAGCAGCGACGAAAGGGTAGATCTTAAGTCGGCGCTGGAAGTTGCCCATATAATAAGCGAGTTTGTTTCAGATGTATTAAGTGATTAGGAGGAAAGATATGAACACTGAACTGAGCAAAAGAATCAAAGAGATCGCTCTGGAGCTGGTAGCACAAAAGAGCATCGTCGAAACCGACGACGAAGTTACCATGAGCGATAAAGTGTATGAGATCATGTCCAGAATGGATTACTATAAGAAGTATCCTGAAAAATTGTATTTCGTACCTGCCAAGAATGACAAATGGAACAGAAAGATCGTCGTAGCCGTGATGAACGGAGAGAAGAAGCCAAGCGACAAGACTGTAGTCTTCATCGGACATACCGATACTGTAGGTATTTCCGACTACGGCAACCTGGCAGAATATGCTACCAAACCGGAAGAACTCATCGAAAAACTGAAAGAAGTTTCTTTAACTCAGGAAGTAAAAGATGATATGGCCTCCGGCAAATACATGTTCGGAAGAGGTATCTTCGACATGAAGTCCGGCGACGCCAACGTCATGGGTATCATGGAAATGGTTTCCAAGGACATCGAGAACTTTGAAGGAAACATCATCTTTGCCGCAGTATGCGACGAAGAAGGAAACTCACAGGGAATGCTTGCTTTCGTACCTGAGCTCATCAGACTCAAAAAAGAATTCGGATACGATTATCAGGCCATGCTGGATCCCGATTACATAGCTCCGGCATATCCTGGAGATCCTAACGTTTATCAGTACATAGGAACCGTAGGAAAGCTGATGCCTACCTTCTTTGTAGTAGGTAAAGAGACTCACGTAGGCGAATCCTTCAGCGGACTGGACCCTAACCAGATTGCCGCCGAAATAACCAGAAGAGTAAACCTGAACCCTGAGTTTTCCGACGTGGTGGAAGGCGAAGTGACTCTGCCTCCTATCACTCTCAAACAGAGAGACTTAAAACCTGAATACTCTGTTCAGATCGCCAGCAAGTCGATTCTTTTCTTCAACTATGCTACTCACTCCAGCACTCCGGCCGACGTCATGAAAAAGATGATGGAAGCAGGACAGGAATGTTTCCAGAACGTTGTAGACACTCTTAACGAAAGATACGAGAAGTTCTGCGGCATGGTAGGCAGAGAATTCAAGAGCCTTCCTTGGAAAGCGAGAACCATGAGCTACGATCAGCTCTTCGTGGAAGTTAAAAAAGAAGTAGGCGACAAACTGGACGACATGGTTAAGGCTTATGCCGAAGAAGTTTCAAAAGACGACAGATACGACGTGCGTGATAAGGCAATGAAAATAGTAGAATATGTTCACAGCCTCTGGTCGGATAAGAACCCTGTGCTTTTGGTATACTTGACTCCTCCTTACTATCCTCATATCTATGTAGAGGGAGCAAGACCTGAAGAAAAGGCTCTGATAGATGCCGTAAATTATGCGGTGACTACTACTGAATCGGATTATAAGCTGGTACAGAAGAAGTTCCTGCCTTGTATCTCCGACCTGAGCTACGCTGCGGCTCCTAAAGAAGCGGAAGCCATAGCTGCGCTGAAGCAGAACATGCCTGGTTTCGGAACCATATACGATCTGCCTATCGAAGATATGCAGGCTCTCGACCTGCCTGTGGCAGACATCGGTTCTTACGGAAAAGACGCTCATCAGTTCACGGAGAGAGTAGAGACCGTGTATACTTATGAAGTGCTTCCTGAGATACTGTACAAGACTATGATGCACATGCTTGAGGACTAAGGGTCGACCCGGGCCGCAAGGCCAAATGTGTGAATGACGTGCGAGGTGAGACGATGAGCACAGATACTTTAAAAATCGAGCTTTACGGAGATATGCGCATCGAGTTTTGCGGGAGGGACCTCATCGGCGTCCTCAGCAAAAAATCGGTGGCGCTCATAGCTTATCTCATGTGTGCTCCGTCTCGCCAAGCCTCAAAGAGTACTCTCAAAGATCTGTTATGGATCGACGCCGGCGAAAAGGCGGCGTATAATCTCAGGTTCAATCTCTGGAGCATCAAAAAGAACATTCCGGAGATCGACGGAGAAAACTTTATAATCACTGCCGGCAGCACATGCAGGATAAATCCTGAATATCCGGTAGAAAAGACGGGCCTCGAAAGGCTGGAGAATGTGAACGACTTCAGCAGAGAGGACCTGGCGGATATAATAGAAAAAGGATCAAGTCTCATCTTCATGGAGCATTTTTACTTGAAGAGATGTGACGATTTCAACGACTGGCTCACCCTGGAGAGAAACAACAGGGAGAGGAGAATAATAAACGCTTTAAAGAGGGTAGCCGATTCTTTTGAAGGAAGAGGAGAATATAAGCGGGCCCTTGATATTCTGAACAAGATGGTCTTTCTTTCGCCCTTCGAGGATGATATTCACATAAGGGTGATGAAGATACACCAGAGGATGGGCAACATCGGCGAAGCAGTCAGAGAGTATAACGACTACTGCAGCAGACTGAAAAAAGAACTTTCGGTAGGGCCTTCACGTGAACTGAAGGAGAGTTACACGTCAATATTGAAGTGGGCTCAGCAGGAAGGAGCCGAGGTCGTCCGCATAAAAGATAAAGCCTACAACAGCGATTTCGCTGCGGCCACGGAAATGCTTAAAGGGATCTTTCCCGGGTTTGAACATGGCATAACCGTGGAAATAGATAATTGGAACAACCTTGACCAAAAATCCCAGGAGCTGTTTGAGGCTTTGGTCAGGGAGAAAATTATTACTATCGGGAGGTAAGTAAATGAAATTAACAGCAGACAAGATCTTCATTAACGCCAAAGCGTATACGCTTGAAGCAGAAGGCGTTATAAAGGAGGCTATTGTCATCAAAGACGGAAAATTTGTATTCGTAGGAACTACCGAGGAAGCTCTCGAGAGATACGAAGCAAAAGAAGTCATCGACTTGGAAGGTAAGACAGTTCTCCCAGGTATGGGAGACTCCCACTTGCATTTCTTCGCGTTCTGCCAGACTTTTACCACTGTAGATCTGGGCGGAGCCAAGAGCAAAAAAGAAGCAATCGAAAGGCTGGCCGCCAAGGCAGCCGAAACTCCTGAAGGAGAATGGATCAAGGGTTCCAACTTTGACCAGTCCAAGTGGGATGACTGCGAAGATCAGCTCCCTACAAAAGAAGATCTGGATATGGCCAGCACCAAGCATCCTATCGTTATAAAGAGAGTATGCCTGCATACGGCAGTAGCCAACACTATGGCTCTTTCGAAAGCCGGCATAGGCAAGGGATATGAATTCGGAGTAGGCGGAACTGTAGTCCTGGATGAGGACGGCATGCCTAACGGAATATTCAGAGAGCAGGCGTCCAAGATCTATGACGAGCTGATTCCTGATCCGTTCCTGATTCCTGAGAATAAGAAAAAATACATGAAAAAAGGCTTTGATCTGGCAGTTCAGTATGGTCTGACCATGATGCACACTTATGCTGCGGAGATCTGGAAATATTCGGAGGATATAAACGACTATATCGAACTCAACAGAAAGGGAGAACTCCCTGTCAGAATGACGGTATGTCTGGATTATTTCTACGACAAGCCGTTCGTAACCAAGGCTGAGAGAGAAGATCCTTTCAGAGCAGCTCAGTTCGGTACTTTTAAGATCTTCAGCGACGGTTCCTTAGGCTCCAGATCGGCGAAGCTGTTTGAGCCTTATGACGATGATCCTACCACTGACGGAATTCTTGTAATCAGCCAGGAAGACCTGAATGAAAGGATGCTCAAAGGATACGAGATGGGGCTTCAGCCTGCCATCCACTGCATAGGAGACAAAGGTCTCGATGTAGTTCTGACTGCCATCGAGTATACTCTTGAAAAGAGCCGCGAGCACGGCATGACTCAGAGAGAACAGGATGACAGACTGCCGTTTAGAATCATTCACGCTCAGATGGCAAACCCCGAGCTGATCGAGAGAATGGCTAAACTGCCGGTAGTCCTGGATATTCAGCCTTCCTTCTTCCTTACAGATCTCCACTGGATAAAGGACAGAGTAGGAGAAAAGAGAGCTAACATGAGTTATACGTGGAAGACTTATCAGGAAGCGGGACTCATGATGACAGGCGGTTCAGACTGCCCTGTAGAAATGTTCTCTCCATGGAACGGAATCTATTCTCTGGTAGCGAGAAAAGACTTGGACGGCTACCCTGAGGGCGGAGTTCAGCCTGAGGAAAAACTCTCCGTATATGACGCAGTATGCATGTTCTCAAAGAATATTCCTTATGCTAACGGCGAACAAGATCTCATGGGAACCATCGAAGCAGGCAAGTTTGCAGATATGGTGGTCATAGACAGAGATATCTTCAATATTCCGGAAGACGAGCTCAAAGATGTTCAGGCTCTGAACACTTATCTGGCAGGAAACGAGACCTACAGAAGAGCGTAAGATATAGATATAATTCGGGGCGGACCTTTTTATCATAAGGCCCGCCTCTGTCAGATATGGACTTTAAATAAGAGGAGCGGCGAGAGGACTGCCCATGATAATACGCGATATAGACAAATATAAAAGTATATACGATAAGGTGGATGCTCTCATCATCGTCAACGAGGAGAATATGATTCTGTACTCGGCAATGATAAATGACGACAGGACTTATATATCTACTAAAGACGTCATAGGCCAAAACCTGTATGAGATGTACCCTAATCTTACAGAAGAAAACAGCACCCACGCCAGGGTGATGAAGACGGGAAAACCTGTTATAAACGAGAATCAGCTTATCGTCGAGAGAAGCGGCAAGGCCTATGTGATCAACACCAGCACTTTTCCTATCGAGGATAACGGCCGAAGAATAGGGACTTTTGACTTGTCATCGAACCTTACCCCAAAGAGCAAAAACGATGAAAAAGAGGACAGGAACAAGCTTTACGTGTTAGACAGCATAGTGACAGAAAATGAGGCGATGCTGTCCATAAAATCCAAGATCCTTAAAGTTTCAAGAAATGATTCTCCCGTCATGGTGATAGGAGAGTCGGGAACGGGGAAAGAGCTGATCGTAGAAGCTATACATTCTATGGGAAGCAGAAGGGAAGAACCTTTCATATCCGTCAACTGCGCGGCGATACCCGACGCGCTCATGGAAAGCACGCTGTTCGGTACAGTGAAGGGAAGCTTTACGGGAGCGGAGAACCGAAAGGGTCTGTTTGAGATAGCCGACGGAGGCACTCTGTTTTTAGATGAGATAAATTCCATGAATATAGATCTTCAGGCGAAACTCCTGAAAGCCGTCGAAGAACAGAAGTATATGAAGCTGGGCGGAGAAAGATATGTGGATGTAGACGTGAGAGTCATTTCGGCTGTCAATGTAGATCCAGAGGAGGCTATAAAGAACAATTCTCTGCGCAGCGACCTGTTTTTCAGATTAGGAGTCGTACAGTTTTTCGTGCCGCCGCTGAGAGAGAGAAAAGAGGATCTGAAACCGCTGACGGAACATTTTATAAGTTATTATAACAGCAAGATGAACAGACAGGTCATAGGCGTCGACGAAGACGTGAGAAGAGTATTCGAAAATTACCCGTGGCCGGGTAACGTCAGAGAATTCCGCAATGTTATGGAGTCGGCTTTCAACATGGCGGAGGGAGAATACATCGCTCTGAGCGACATTCCGGAGACGTTGGCCGTATTCAGTTTTACAAGAGGAAACGTAGCTTTCCCTGAGGCGGGAAAGAGCCTGACATCTATGATGAACGAATACGAGAAAGAGATAATTCAGCAGACGCTGAGAAACTCCGCCTCACTGTCTCAAGCCTCATCCATGCTTAAGATGACCAGACAGGCAGTAAAATACAAGATAGAGAAATATGGCATAGATTATAAAAGACTATTGAAGAAATGATGTAAAATTTTTTGCACTTAATGTAGTAAAATTTTTTGCATCTTTTCTCAGTTTTTGAGATCTTCATTCAAAGAACGGCCTGTTTCAGCACAGGCAGCGAGAGAAAGACTTTGGCACGATAATTGCTTTTAATATAGTTAAAAAGAATAGATTCACGCGAGGAGGATTGACACGAGATGAAATTGAATTCTTTTGAAGAAGTAAAACGCCTTACTCAGGAGATGGTCGCCATACCGAGTATAAATAAAGAACCGAAAGGGGAGACTGCAGTCGCCAAGTATATCTATGACTATTACATGGGATTGGATTACTTTAAAGAACATCCTGAAAGAGTAAAGATGTTTCAGACGAAAAATGACTTTGTAGAGAGACATTCAACATATGCTTATGTAAAAGGTACAAAAGGGGATTCGGGAAGGACCGTTATTCTGATAGGACACCTGGACACCGTAGGGGTAGACGATTTCGGTACTATAAGGGAATACGCTTTTAAATGTGAAGAGCTTCCCGAAAAGCTGAAAGAAACGTTTAAGCTTTCGGACGAAGTGCTGGCGGACATAGAATCAGGCGAGTATATGTTCGGAAGAGGCGCTCTTGACATGAAATCGGGAGTTGCCGGACACATGTATCTGATAAAGTATTTCTCCGAGCATCCCGAGGAACTGGACGGAAATATCATAGCCATAGCCGAATGTGACGAGGAGGACAATTCAAAGGGAATTATCACCGCCCTCGACGAACTGGTGGAGCTCAAGAAGAAGGAAGGATTTAAATATATAGCCTGTATAAACGCAGATTATTCGACTAATTACAGCCCCGGAGACGAAAACCGCTACATATATTACGGAAGCATAGGAAAACTGCTGCCTTGCTTCGTGGCTTTCGGAAAAGAGGCCCACGTAGGTCAGGCCTTCAGCGCTCTGGATCCTAATCTTCTGATCGCTGAGATCACTAAGAAGATGTCCCTCAATACCGATCTTTGCGATATAGCCCAGGGAGAGGTGGCTATTCCGCCTGTATCGCTGAAGCAGATGGATACTAAAGGACCTTATACGGTACAGACGGCGCTGACTGCTTTCAGCTACTACAACTTCTTTACCCACGGATGGGATCCCGCTCAGGTTCTGGCTAAGAGCAGAGAGGTGGCCGTAGAAGCCTTTGACGAAGTGGTGGATTATCTTCAGGGACAGTATGAAAAATTCTGCCGTCTGAGCAACGTTCCGTACGTTCCGCTTCCTTGGAAGACGAGAGTGTACACCTGGAAGGAGTTTTACGATTATCTGGCCGGAATTCACGGACAGCAATTTGAAAAAGCCATAAAAGAATTCACAGAGAAGCTTCACCAAGACGATCCTGAACTGGATCTGAGACTGTTTGGACTCAGAGTGGCAGAAGAGGCATGGAAATGGTGCGAGGATAAGTCGCCGGCTGTCATACTGTTCTTTGGATCGGTATTCAGCGCAAGAATAGAGATGACCGGAAAGACCGATAAGGAGGCAGCTCTTCTCAACTGCGTGGAGGCTGCCGTAGATAAGATCAGACCTGAAGCTCAAAGACAGATAAAGACCAGGATGTTCTACCCTTATATCTCAGATTCCAGCTTCATGGCCGTATGCGATGACACGCTGGCAGTTCAGGCTCTCAAGGACAACATGCCTCAGTACGGAGTCAAATATACTCACGATATAGATAAGATCATGGAGATAAATGTTCCGGTGGTGAACATCGGTACCTTTGGAAGAGACGGGCATATGCTTACAGAGCGCGTCGACATGCGCCAGACTTTCCAGAATGTTCCTAATATAACTTACGAGACTATCAAGGGGCTGCTTGACTAGTTTTTCTGACCGAAAGGCCCCGGTTAACAAAGGCGTACATTTGATAAATGTACGCCTTTGTTTTATGAATTTGTTGATTATGTGAATAATAAAACATTTTTTAAACGCTTTCAGGGTAGAATATAAACATGCACATATTAAATTATTGAGAAAGGAATAATACTATGTTTATTTTGGAAGCAATTGCCGCGTTCGGTAACTGGTTTTGGGGTCTTCCAATCCTGTTTCTGATCGTAGGCGGAGGTATCTACATCACGATCCGTTTGGGATTCGTGCAGTTTAGAAAGTTCGGATATATATGTTCGCAGACTTTCGGCAAGATGTTCGCAAAAGCGGGAGACGGTGAAGTATCTTCGTTCTCTGCAGCCTGCGGAGCCCTTGCGTCATCCATCGGAGCCTCCAACATCGTAGGCGTGCCTGCGGCAGTAGTAATGGGAGGCCCGGGAGCAGTATTCTGGATCTGGCTCATAGCCTTAATCGGCTGCGGAACCAAGTACTGTGAGATCGCTCTGGCGATCAAATACAGAGAAAAGAACGAAGCCGGCGAATGGGTAGGAGGCGCAGCTTACTATCTGAGAGCATTAGGCGGCGGCATCGGCAAGTTCTTAGGCGGATGGTACGCTATCGGCCTGATGATCGAACTGATCCCTTCACTCTGTACTCAGGCTCTGTCCGCAACTTCTCAGTTCATAATACTGGGCGTTGATCAGAAGATATCGGGAGCTATCTTAGGCATACTGGTAGCTGTCATCATAGCAGGCGGCGTAAACAGAGTACTGAAGATTACAGACATCATGGTGCCTGTAATGGCTATTCTGTATATGGCCGGAGCATTGGTTATCATCATCATGAACGCCGGTCAGATACTTCCTGCACTGGGAAGCATCTTCGTATACGCTTTCACACCGCATGCAGCGATAGGCGGATTCGCAGGTTCAACCATTGCGTTGGCCTTGAGATGGGGAGCCGCTCGAGGAGTATACTCCAACGAGGCGGGCTTTGGTACTGCGCCTACGGCTCATGCTACGGCGTCGGTAGATCATCCTATCAGACAGGCGTGCTGGGGCGTATTCGAAGTAACGGTAGATACTCTGATCGTATGTACTATTACGGCCCTTCTGACGTTGACCACAGGTATGTGGACTACTGCGGACTACGATACTGGAGCGATAGCTCAGGCGGCGTTCCACAATGCCTTCGGAACTTTCGGAGATTACTTCGTAGCTATTTCAGTATTCCTGTTCGTATTCTCGACCCTGATCGCATGTTGTATGTTCGGCTGGAAACAGGCAGAATACTTATTCGGACTGAAGTTCTCCAAAATCTGGAGATATATATATCCTCTGTTCATGATCATAGCCGCGTCCGGACTGGATTTGACCATGATGTACATGGTTACCGACGGATTCCTGGCAGCTATCATGACTCCAAACATGATCGGACTGATCATAATGGTACCTCAGGTAGCGAAGCTGCAGAAGGAATACTTCAATACTCCGGGCAAGTACTACTTGGCGGACAAAGAGGCCAAGAAAGCCAAAAAGGCCGCTAAATAACTAAAGCAAAACGCATAAATTAAAAATTATTATCAAAAACATAAAACTATTACTAGATTATATTGATTCTAATTTGATATGTGTATTCAGACTCCATATCCTAATTGGATATGGAGTCTACGTTTAAAGAAAAAGGACTAATTTATGGGTAACGAAAAAAGTACAAACAACAAGAAGAGGAGGACTCCTCCTCCGCAGAGGCCTAAAAGAAAGAAATATGAGGACGACCGTACTCCTGCCGTAAAAAAGGCAGACAGGGTATGCAAGATCATAGCGATAGTATTGTCTCTTTTGTTCTTTGCAAACGTTCACGTTCTCGTCAGAGGCGGAGGATATGACGACACTAAGATTGTCACAGTATTCGGACTTGCCTCCAGCAAGCTGGAGTCTCAGATAATGGAGCCTGAAATAGAAGCAAAGAGCGCCGTCTTCACCAAAGTTCAGTCGAGCTATGAAGAGGGAGACGTCGTGCAGTACTTTGACGGCGAGCATAATCCCGTCAGGAGAGTAACAGACGTCTCAGAGGACGGAAAGACATATACTGTAGTAGGCGACAATGAATCTGCTTCCGACGCGGTAAAAGTCGAGGCAGAAGATATAAGCGGAAAGGTCTTCCTGAGTTCAAAGCTGCTCTATGGATTTATAAAGGTGTATGCGACTGCACTCGGAGCTGCCATAACGGTACTTATTTCGTTTGTTCTGCTGATGATGTCCGACATTCTCATGTATAGAAAGAGAAAGGCTAAGCTTCAGGCCAAGCGTGAGGCTCAGGCTAAAAAAGAGGCGAGGAAACTTCAGGTCAGACAGGGTATCGAAGGCGCAGTAGAACCTAAAGAGGAGGCCGTAAACCCTATCGAAAAGAGGCGGGCAGAAAAGCAGGCCAAACTTGAGAAAGAGCGGGCCGAGATTGCTGCCGAGATGAAGGAACTTCAGAAAAAGATGAAGGCTGAGGAAGAAGAATTGAGGAAAGGAAAGAGAGGTAAGAAATAATGATTCTTGACTTGCTTATGTACATCTGCTGTTACCTTTCGGGATTGTTCTTTGGCGTGATGATCTTTACGATCATAGAAAACGCATCCAAAGGTTTCAGGCAGTTTGTGAGAAAACTATGCAAGAAGATCCCATTCCTGTATAGACGTATCATCATGTGGGTGATGCTGCTTCTTATGGGCTTTATAGGGTTCCAGTATCTGCCTTGGGGTATCACTCTCAATGGACTTTCGTGCGGACTTATAGGCGGAATATTCATGTATTTCAAGGCCGGAGTCACCATGGGAAACAACCCGGATCCGTATAATCAGCAGCATAAGAAAAAGATGAAACAGTTGAAAAAAAAGTAGAAATGCTATAGACATATAAAAGGGGCCGCTGTCCTTACCTCTTCATCAGCAGGTAAGGATAGCGGCCCCTCTTGTTTTCTCTAGGCGGCTATTAGCTGAATAAAATTCCAGAGGAGCTTGATTCCGTAGAATATGATCACTGCGCCGCACACTATATTTATTATTCTGAGGGCTTTATCCGTAAATTTTGCGCTGAACAATGATATGACGGTAGAGACGGATAAGAACCATAAGAATGAAGCGGAAGCGAAACCTCCTACAAAGAGGAAGTCCGTACCTGCCGGCAGAGTAGCTTTAAAAGCTCCCAGCATCATGCTTCCGTCTATAAGAGCCTGAGGATTGAACCACGTCACCACGCATGCGGTGGTGATAACCTTGAGTATCGGCACATTTACATCCTTGCCTGAATCGAGAGTATCGTCCTTGGAACGTATGAGCCCTATTCCTATCCATATTACGATGAGACTTCCCACCAGAAGCACTATCATCTCAAGCCATATCGAAGCCTGCATGAGAGCTCCTATACCGAAGAAACAGGCCAGACCCAGTGTGACGTCGAAAAAAATGACTATCAGCGCGGTGGCATATACTCTCTTCTTAGGCTGCGTAAGAGCCGTATTGATCACGAATAAATTTTGAAGACCTATAGGGGCTACATATGCAAGACCCATCGTAAGACCTTGAAGATAAATTTCCATTGACGATCCTCCTAAAAGTATATTTACTCTTTTTTTATTACCTGATATAATTATAGTACTTATAAAGAAACTAATCAATAACGTAAAAAATAATTACTAAGTAAGGAGGAACTGACCTTGATAGAGACTCATTACGATTGCCCGTGTCTTGAGAAGTGTCCTTTGAATTATGCTATGTCCATAATCGGAGGCAAGTGGAAGATGCAGATAATCTGCGCCCTGAACAACAAGGGCCCGCTGAGATACAACGAGCTGCGCAAAAAGCTGGGAGGCATATCAAACACGGTGTTGGCCTCCTCACTGAGAGAACTTGAAGAAAAGGGTCTGGTCAGGAGAAAAGAATATCTCGAAGTGCCTGTCAGGGTAGAGTATTCGACTACAGACATATGTGACAGGCTCATGCCCATACTGGAGTCGCTGAGCGATTTCGGAGAAGAGATGATGGGCCAGTTAGGAGGATAAAAATGATGAAGATGATATCTTGGAATGTCAACGGACTTAGGGCCGCCATGGGAAAAGGTTTCATGGATTTTTTCCGGCAGCAGGACGCGGATATCTTCTGCCTTCAGGAGACTAAGCTTCAGGAGGGACAGATAGAGCTGGATATGCCGGGTTATTATCAGTATTGGAATTATGCTGAAAAGAAGGGATATTCCGGCACTGCGGTTTTTACTAAAAGAAAGCCCGTGAATGTGATGCTCGGCATAGGTGTGGAAGAACATGACAGAGAAGGCCGCGTTATAACATTGGAGTTTGACGAGTTTTATTTTATCACGGTATACACGCCCAACTCTCAGAATGAACTTGCCAGACTTCCTTACCGCATGGAGTGGGAGGATGATTTTCTTGAATACGTAAAAGGGCTGGAAAAAGATAAACCTGTCATATATGCGGGAGATCTCAATGTGGCCAGACTTGAAATAGACATCAAAAATCCCAAGACCAACAGGAGAAACGCAGGGTTTACAGATGAAGAAAGAGAAAAGATACAGAGAGCCGTGGACAGCGGCTTTATAGACACCTTTAGATTTTTCAACCCCCAGATAGAAGGGATATATTCCTGGTGGTCCTACAGATTCAAGGCCAGAGAAAGAAACGCGGGATGGCGTATAGACTATTTTATGGCGTCAGAGAGCTTAAAAGACAAGCTGAAAGACGCTAAGATCCATACCGAAGTCATGGGATCGGATCACTGCCCTGTAGAACTGGATATAGAGATATGACGGCTGCATGATATGAATCCGGCAGATACGCCGGGATAGAAGACAGGAGGAAAAATGAAGAAGATAAGCTTTATAGGAATGGGCAACATGGCCCAGGCTATGGTCGCCGGGTTCACGGCGTCAGGTAAAGTCAAAGGAAGCGATATATACGCTTATGCGCCTGATCAGCAAAAGCTGGCCGGAAACTGCGGCAGACTGGGGATAAATCAGTGCGGGACTATAGAAGACGCCGCATCGAGCTGCGACACTCTCATCATGGCTTGCAAGCCTTATCAGATAGACGATGTTCTCAGCAAAATAGGCGCCAGCCTTTCGGGGAAGGCTATAGTTTCCGTAGCTGCCGGATGGAACTTTGACAGATACAAAAAAGCTCTTCCGGAGGATGCAAGAGTCCAGTGTATCATGCCCAACACTCCGGTGGCGGTTTCCAGAGGCGTTCTTCTGGTGGAGGAGGAAAACGACTGGCAGGAGGAAGAAAGGCGGCAGCTCTTTGACGTACTTTCATCCACAGGAAGAGTGATAGAGCTTCCTGACAGACTTATGACGGCAGCGATGGCCATATCGGGATGCGGACCTGCCTTCATGGATATGATAATTGAGGCTCTGGGCGATGCGGCGGTCAAGAACGGAATACAGAGAAAACAGGCGTATGAGCTGGCGGCTCAGACCATGGCCGGCAGCGCACAGCTCATGCTGGATACGGGACTTCACCCGGGACAATTAAAGGACAACGTGTGCTCTCCCGGAGGAACTACCATAAAAGGAGTGGCCTCTTTAGAGGAATCGGGGCTGAGATATGCCTTTATAAAGGCAGTGGATGCGATAGTAAAAGGCTGACGTTTACTTTTTCTCTGCGTATAGTTTTTGTCTGGTTGGGAAAAATATCCTTGCAGAAACTTATATAAGGAGAAAGTAAAATGGAACTTAAAAATTCTAAAACGGAAGCCAATCTTATGGCAGCATATTCGGGAGAATCCCAGGCCAGAAACAAATATACCTATTATGCAGGAGTAGCTAAAAACGAGGGATATGAACAGATAGCAGCTATCTTCCGGGAAACGGCCGACAATGAAAAAGAACATGCCGAGATCTGGTTCAAACTGCTGGGAGGAATCGGAGATACTAAAGCTAATCTGCTGGCAGGAGTAGCAGGTGAAAATTATGAGTGGACTGTCATGTATGATCAGTTTGCCAAAGAGGCAGATGAGGAGGGCTTTACCGAGATCGCTGCCAAATTCAGGATGGTGGCTGCCATAGAGAAGACTCACGAGGAGAGGTATCAGGCTCTTATCAACAATGTCAATTCAGAAAAGGTCTTCTCTAAAGACGGCGAGGTGCTGTGGCAGTGCCGAAACTGCGGGCATGAATACTTCGGAAAAGAAGCCCCGGCCATCTGTCCTGTGTGCGAGCATCTTCAGTCATATTTCCAGGTGAAGCCTGAGAACTACTGATGAGATCAGGAACAGAAGACTGCGGCATAAGTTGATAGATCATGAGAAAATGGGCGGGAGCGATCCCCGCTCATTTTTTATCGGAGAAGAGGCCAGAGCCGGATTGTTTTTGCTTCAGGTCTCATCAAAGCGGGCAGCGCAGGGGAGCGGCGCCAATTTTCAGCTGGTCAAATATCTGAACTGCCATAAGTCAGCAGACTTTTCGCCGGGGATCTCACTTCGCTCAGTCCGGCAAAGCCCCTTGCCCCTGCTTTTCCTTTGTGCTAAAATATAGAAATAAAATGAAAAGAGGCTTTTGACTCGATTCTGAGGTTTACAAAAGATATAAAGGATTTCGTACCTGATGCGGCTATGTCTGTAGTGCCAAGCGCCGTGACAGGAGAAGACGTCGAGGAGTGTCGGCTTATAGCGGCGTAAGATTCAGGGTGAGATGATTTTTTGAGAGGGGAAAGATGAACAAGATATACAGTGAAGAAAACAGGATAGGAACTTATAGCTGCGACAGAAATAAGGTTGCTAAATTGTCAGGCATACTTCAGGCTACTCAGGAGGCGGGGCGCAAACAGATGGCTCTTCAGAAGCCTTCTTATGATGACCTTCAGGCCGAGGGAAAAGCTTTGATGCTGAGCAGGCTTGACCTGAAAATTTACGATACCCTTTATTTCGACCAGCCTTTGAGAGTATATTCGTGGCCCTGTGAGAGCATGCGAGCTACGTGGCCCAGAGGATACGCCATAGACAGAGACGGAGAGCGGATCATAGAAGCTTCTACTCAGTGGGCTCTGGTGGATATGGAGACGAGAAAAGTCTTGAAGGCAGATGAAGTGGACTTTTCCAATTATTATATGGGCGAATACAAAGAATTGTATAAAAACAAACTCAGGATACCTAAAGATATGAAGCTGATAGAAGCAGGTAGACATGATGTAAGCTATTCTGATCTGGATTATAACGGACATATGAACAATACTTATTACGCCGACGTGCTGTGTGACCACATACCTGAATTGGCCGAAGGCACTCACAGAGTGGCTTCCTTCAGAGTCCATTACAGCAAAGAGGCGTCGCTGGGAGAAACCCTGACCATAATGAGGAATAAGGATGAAGACGGCAAGTATATTTTCAAGACCATAAAACCAAGCGGAGAGACGAATATAGAAGCGGAGATAGGCATAACAGCTCTGTAGGAGAGAATTTCAAGCTTAAAAAGACAGCCGATACCTTTATCAAGGTATCGGCTTTAAAATTACTCTATAGATTTAAGGGACTCGGTCATGCTTACTTTGTCCAGTTTGCGTCTCATGACCAGATTGACTATCATGGCGAAGACAAAGGTGCCTGCCACAGCCAGTATATAGCTGAGCAGCGATATGTGAACGTCGAAACTCAGCATATCTATCTGTATCTTACTCATGGCGAAACTGTGAAGCCATTTGCCCAGCGGCAGCCCTATTATGGCCGCAATGGCGGTGAGGGCTATATTTTCTCTGAATACATAGGCAGAAGTTTCTCGCGGATAAAATCCGAGAACTTTTATGGTAGCTATCTCCCTGATGCGTTCTGTGATATTTATGTTAGTCAGATTATAGAGAACTATGAAAGCTAAGGCCGCCGCCGATATGGTGATAAGGGCGATGACATAGTCCAGGCTCTTCATCATGTTATCTATGCGGTTTCTGAAATCCTCAGTGATCGTTACGGAAGATACGCTGGCAGAGTCCATGAGGGCAGAACCTGCTTCATGAGGATCTGAAAGAAGCTGCCCGTCGTCGCCTCTTAGTCCTCTTACGTATGCGGAATTTATCTCGGGAGTCCCGAACGACGACTGATAGGTGGCCTCGTTTATGTATAAATAATTATAGACGTAATTGTCACACAGACCTGTTATCTCGACGGTGAGAGGATTCATGTCGCTGTCGTAGACAGTCAGCTCATCTGTCTCTTTTATTCCTAAAGTCTCGGCCAGATTGCTGTTGATGATTCCCTGGCCGCTGCCGGGATACTGAAGATCTCCTTCATCGTTATGAAGGCTTATGAAATCGTCTATCGGAGATGAGTCTCCGCTTACCACCAGATTGACGGACTTGATCTGCCCATCCTGGCGAACATCCACCGACCCCGTGTGGAGGAACAGAAAACTGTCGGCATACTGGCTGTTGTCCTCTATGAAAGCTTCCTGTTCATCTTCGCTTATGCCGTGGTTAAAAGTGACCTCGTAATCCACATGGAATATTTCGTCATACTGCATGGACACCACGTTTTTTATGGAGTCTCTGACTCCGAAACCGGTGACTAAAAGAGCAGTACATCCGCAGATTCCCACTATCATCATAAAGAATCTCTTCTTGTATCTGAAAACATTTCTTATGGAAACTTTCTGCAGGAACTTCAGCCTTTTCCAGATAAATGTGATCTTTTCTATGAATATCCTCTTGCCAGAGGACGGAGCTTTAGGCCTTATGAGCTGGGCCGGAACTTGACTGAGTTCATGGTAGCACGAATAGAGAGTGGTTCCTACCGAACATATGATAGCTGCCAGGAGAGCGAAGGCTCCTGTAGCCCAGTCGATGACGAAGATAACATCAGCAAATTCGTACATCATCTTATAAGCTTCCCATATGACCCATGTGAAGATGTATGTCCCGGCAAAGAATCCGATTATTCCTCCCAGAACTGCCGAACTTCCGGAATAGAACATATATTTTGTGAGGATCTGGCCGACGCTGTAGCCTAAGGCCTTCAGCACGCCTATCTGAGTACGCTGTTCTTCTATCATCCTGCTCATGGTAGTCATACAGACCAGAGCGGCAACCAGAAAAAAGAACACCGGAAAGACCTTTGCGATACCCTCGACTATGCTGGTATCATTATCGAAGCATACATAGCCTACATTAGTATCCCGGTCCAGGACATAGATGTCGGGATATTCTATCTTGCTTATCTCTTTTTCTGCGTCGGACAGCTTCTGCTTTGCAGTTTCCAGTTCTGATCGGCCATCTTCTATCTTGGCCCACCCCTGAGCTATTTCTTCTTTTGCGGAAGATAAGCTGATCCGTCCTTCATCGATGGCAGCCTGATTTTTATCCAGTTCTGCCTTTGACGCCTGAAGGCTGCTGAGAGCTTCGCTGAACTGTATGTCCAATGCGGATTTTTGGGCGGCATACTGCTCTTCTGTCAAAAATCCGGAATTATAGTATGTATCCAGCTCGCTATATGCCTGGGTCTTTTTCTGTTCATATTGGTTCAGACCGGACTGATATTGAGAGAGACCTTGATTGAGGAGAGACTGGCTGTCGTTTAGCTCTTTCTCGCTTGCGGCTATCTGAGCTTCGGAATTTTTCAGGTCGGCTTCGGAAGAATTCAGCTCCTTCTCTCCGTCTTCGACTTCAGTTCTGATATCTTCAACTTGCTGACGGGCCTGATGGATTATAGAGTCGTAACGCCTCTGAGAAGCGCTCTCGAGAGCCTGAGTAAGGGGCTCTTTGGCGTCTTGCCTTATTTCGTCATATTCTTCACTGAATATAAAGGCAGAGTCTTCGAGTCTGACATATACTTCAGAAAAAACATCTGATGAAAATCCGTCCTTAGGTATCATTATGAAACAGGCAACGCTGCCGTCTCCCACAGAAGAAGAACCACGCTCGAAATTAAGGTAGAGGGGGGAGTCGGCTATTCCTGTTATGGTATAAGTATCGTAGGCCAGCATAGATAACGTATCTTCGGTATTAGATCTGCTGACAGTTATGGTCTTGCCTATGTCCGCTTCGGTGAAACGCTGAGGGTCGGCCAGACATTCGCTGCCGTTTTCGGGAAGTCTGCCGGATTTCAGGGAAGGAGTGTTGATCTCATCTGAAATAGTAAGAAATTTGGAGACTACCTCGCCTGCATCTGAATCCTCTTCGCTGATCAGAACGTCGGCGGAAAAGGAGCCTTCAGCATATTTTACTCTCGGCACGTCTGCGATACTTGCGACGTCTTCGGCCTCCAGACCGAGGCTTGAGATCAGCTGATAATCAAAGAAACCGTGATCTTCGAGATAAGTATTTCCCGTCTGGAGAAAAGCTGACTTGCATACCTTGAGACCGCAGAAGAAGCCAACTCCAAGGGCTATGATGGCAAATATGGCCGCCCATCTGCCGAAACTGCCCTTGATCTCGCGAAGGGTCGATTTGAACATAACATTTTTCATGACGATCCTCCCGGCCCATTACCATTCTATCTGCTCTACAGGCAGAGGCGCTTCGTTTCTTTCTACAGAGACTACGGTTCCGTTTTTAACATGTATGACTCGGTCAGCCATAGGGGTGATAGCCTGATTGTGGGTTATGATTATCACCGTCATGCCGTTCTTTTGGGCGGTATCCTGAAGAAGTTTTAATATTGCTTTTCCTGTATTGTAGTCTAAAGCTCCCGTAGGCTCGTCGCACAGCAGCAGTTTCGGATTCTTTGCGAGAGCTCTGGCTATGGCTACGCGCTGCTGCTCTCCTCCGGAAAGCTGGGAAGGAAAGTTGTCCATCCTGTCTGCCAAGCCCACCTTCTGAAGCGCTTCGGCAGAATCCATGGGATCTTTGCAGATCTGAGTCGCCAGGGAAACGTTTTCAAGAGCGGTGAGATTCTGAACCAGGTTGTAAAATTGAAATACAAAGCCTATGGAGTATCTTCTGTATGTAGTAAGCTGTTTCTGACTGTATTTGGAGATCTCGTCGCCTGCCAGCCAGACGTCGCCGGAGGTGAGAGTATCCATGCCGCCTAAGATATTGAGCAGAGTCGTCTTTCCCGCTCCGGAGGGGCCGACTATTACGCATATTTCTCCCTTATCTATTTCAAAGGTGGCATCTCTCAAAGCTTCTATAGAGATCTCGCCCATCTGATATACTTTTCTGACATTTTCAAATTTAACAAATGCAGCCATGGCCATGCCTCCCATCGTATACTGATACGCCGGCGCTGTCATCTCAAAGGAGAATTGCCGGCGTCTCTTTTATTACGAAAATTTTAACACATACCGTTTCATTTTAAAAGCACAAAACGATGTTTCCACGCTGAAAAAATGATGAAAAAACTTATCACCAAGATTAAGAGAATGCTAAAGATTGCAGGAGAAGATATCAGCTGCGAATTCTCCACGGTGCTGAATGGAAAGAGCGACATCAGCCCTAAAGGCAGAAATGGGCATATTCTGCCCAGATTATTGTTATACGAGGCAGGACCCAACATGTAATAGATCATGAGGGGACATATTACCAGAAGGGACGACAGGGAAGCTCCGAAGGCGAAATTTCCCAGAGCGGACATGAAGCCGCCGGAAGAATAAAAGCCTGCGGAGACGATGGCAAGTTCTGAAAGAAATATCAGCAGCACGGAGCTGCTGTAGACGCCTTTTTTTCCTGAAACTAAAGCGCTGACAGCGGGACCTGCCGCCATTCCAAGGTATATGAATAATTTTTGATCGCTTAACTGAAACCCCAATTGCCCCATTCCCGGCCAGGCCATGTATCCGATTCGGCATGCGAAACCCAGAGAAAAGGTTATGAGAAGGAAGAATAGAGAAAGTTTGAAGCGGCTTCTTTTTATATGTCCCGTTCCGTCGAGAAAATTGCCTGAATTTATGAAGACGGGCTTATCCAATAAGAATACGGACGCGAATATCATAAACAACGAGGAAACTACGATGACGAGAGCCGGGTTTTCTCTGAGGAACGCGACAAAGGGGAAGGCTGACAGTATGGCTGCGCTGAAGATAATTCCGAGAGTCTGAAATTTATTGGTATAAAACCAGCCTGCCGTTATGTTGGGAGGCAAGATGAAAAGCAGGCCTCCCGAGCAGAATCCCAGCAGAGCGCAGGCCGCATACGCAGCGGTTGTCGCCGGAAAATACGCCTGTATAAAGATCGAATACGAACAGACGATAGTCATGAAGCACAGCCAGAAGCTGAATGAAAGGCGGCTGTAGAGGATGCGGCCTGACGGTATTCCTAAAGTTATGGATGCCATGAGCAAAAAAGGTGAAGAGACAGAGCTTGAATAAAATAAAAAGCCTATTGAAGGTATCAATAAGAAAATAAGACCTATAATATTTTTTGTATGATAAAATAATTTAAGCAAAGCTTCCACCTCTGACAAAATTTCTATAAAATTAGTATTTTTCAGGGAGGGTGACAATATACTTTGCATTTTTTGTAAAAACATGGTATGATAAAAATAAATAAGTCAGACAAGTGAAGAAAGGCGCGCAAAAATGAAATCATTTTTTGAAAACACTCTTCATATTGCTCATGACGGAAACCTACACATAAATGAAGTGATAGGCATAGCCATTCTCGTGATAGTCACAGTACTGGCCATATTGTTGATAAGAGACCTGATAAAGAAGGCTGCCGACAGATTGCCCGGACGGCGAAAGACCATATTCAGCCATCACAAGAACAGGTATAAGACCCGTATCGATAAGAAGAGAAAATACTGAAGAGCATTTTTTAATATGAAGGTATGGAAGCCCCGCTTGCAAGCGGGGCTTTTTATGTTTAAAACTTTTACCATAGGGGAATGACAAACAACTTGAAAAGGGAGCCGTTTTAGCTAACGACAGATTAGTTAAAACGGCTCCCTTTTACATTCGTTTTAAGCCGGCTGCACGTCAAAGCGTTCTATGATGAAAGGGAGCGACCTATACGCACGTATGCCGGAAGATCAGCTTTTAGAAGCTGTATCCGTTGGTTTCACAACACTGACATGCGATGTTGCCTATGCTGCGGGCTGCATTTGTACCGCATACATTGTCATTGCATCCGCAGCCAGAATTACATTCGCATCCCGTATTACAGCTACAGTCGTTGGAATTGCCGCATCCACATCCTGCATTGCATCCGCAGTCTGTGCTGCATCCGCAGTTGTTTGAATTACCACATTCGCAGCCTGTGTTGCAGCTGCATCCGCAGTCGTTGGAATTGCCGCAGCTGCAGCCCGAGTTGCATCCTGTGTTACAGCCGCAGCCCGAGTTTTGCGTGTTACCGCAGCCGCAGTTTGTTCCCTGAGCTGAATCTGAAAGCATCTGGCCGACTCTGTTTATCGTCGGCTTTCCGCAGCAGCAATCACTGGCCGCAGAGCCGAGACAACCTGCCTCCACTGGGTCGCATGCATTGCACTGACCCAGGTCGTCGCAAGGCATACATACTTCTTTTGCGTCGATGTTGAACAGAGAAGGTCTGGTGACTCTCAATCTTACCTGAGGAGTTACCACCAGTGAACCGGAAAGAGTTATGGTGCCATCTGCGGCTCCGGTCAGCGTAGGATTCAGTATCGAAGCGCAAGCGTCGAAGTCAAACAGCAGTGAAGGCGATACTCCTGCTACCTGACAAGGGATCTCTACTCCGCAGAGAGCGAAAGAAGAGTCTCCGGTGACAGAAATAGGGGTACCATCGGCTGTGTTAAAGCATAATCTGAATTGACAGGCGTTTCCGCCTTCATAGATGGTTCCTTCCAGTATTATAGTAGCGGCCAGGCTCCAAGGACCTGTTGCCGAAACTAATACGAAATTTCCCGGACAACTGTTCATGCACGGCGAGGTGCAAGGGCATTTGGTTATTTCTCCCATTATGCCGCTGACGTCGCCCACATACTGTCCACCTGATTCTGTCACGTCGGTGATAGCTGTGCCGTCGACGGTGATAGCAAGATCATCCGGAAGAGTCGGCGTTGTGAGATTGAAGGAACGAGTTATAACGTAAGCGTTGGTTATGTCAAAAGTAGTGGCGGCCGTTACGGTCAGATTGCTGCATCCGCCGGCGTCGCCGCAGCAACAGCAGCATATCTTTTGACATATATCGCAGCCACATCCGCAGTTGTTTGAACCGCCGCATCCGCAGCCGGTATTATGGCATGTATTTCCGCAGCCTGAGGAACAGTTTGACGCAATGTTGTTGCAGACGCTGCCTCCTACGCTGAGCTGCTGTGAAAATCCTGCCGTCGTCGTGGTAAGGGCTGTCAATATAGGTGAGGCATTTTCTTCGGCATCGTAAAAGACCTTAGTCAGATAAACCAAATTGCCTCTCGGATTTGCACAAGTGCAATTATTTTGTAAACAATTCATTTTAAACAATCCTCTCTTTAAATAAACTGAGATGGTATATTATATGCTTTCCTTATTTTGGTGGTGAAATAAACTTAAAAAATCGCCAAAAAGTATTGAAAAGTGGTTAGAAATGGTGTATAGTGGTGATAATATAAATCAAAGGCCGAAGTGTCTCATTTTTTGAGAAAGGAGGAGCGCATCATGTTCATGGGTACTGCATACAACTCCATAGATGAAAAGAACAGGATGATAGTTCCCTCCAAACTCAGAGCGGGGCTTGGCGCCAGGTGCATACTGACGAAGGGCCTTGACAAATGCTTATATATTTATACGACGGCCGACTGGGAAGTCCAGATGGAGAAGATATCCAGACTCCCCGAATCCGACCCAAAAGTCAGAGCTTTTATAAGGCATTTCTGCGCCAACGCTGCCGAGTGCGAATTCGACAAGCAGGGCAGAATAGTGATACCTCAGGAACTTAAAAGCTATGCCGATATAGAAAAAGAACTGGTTACCATGGGAGCCATGTCTAAAATAGAAGTATGGAGCAAAGACGTGTGGGAGTCTCCTGAAAATGATAACAGGATGGAGACGGAGGACTTTGCCAACGCTTTATCTGAATATAACTTCTAAGGGGGATGACAATGGAATTCAGACATCGCCCCGTAATGCTGGAACAGTGCGTCAAGGGCCTTGATATACGTCCAGACGGAATATACGTAGACGGCACTTTAGGCGGCGGAGGTCACAGCGGCGCTATCTGCCGCAGCCTGGACGAGAGAGGCGCTCTGATAGGTATCGACCGGGATCGAGACGCCTTGAACGTTTCATCTGAAAGGCTCAAAGAATACAAATGCCAAAAATACTTCGTTCAGAGCAATTACTCGGATATAAAGCAAGTGCTGAATGAGCTGAAAATTGAAAAGGTGGACGGCGCTCTTTTAGATCTGGGAGTCTCCTCTTTTCAGCTGGACAACCCCCAGAGAGGATTTTCCTATATGAACGACGCCCCCCTCGACATGAGGATGAGTCAGGACGATGATTTCACGGCATACGATATAGTAAACGACTATGACCGCAATGAACTCATCCGCGTCATAGGTAAATACGGAGAAGAAAGATGGGCCTCCAGAATAGCTGATTTCATAGTAAAAGTCAGATCGGACAAGCCTATAGAAAGTACTTATGAGCTGGTAGATGTGATAAAACAGGCGATACCGGCGTCGGCCAGGAGGACAGGCCCTCATCCGGCAAAGAGAACTTTCCAGGCCATAAGGATAGAAGTGAACGATGAACTTTCGCAGCTTGAGAGAGCAGTAGAAGAATTCTGCGACATATTAGCTCCCGGCGGGAGATTGTGCATAATAACGTTTCATTCATTGGAAGACAGAATCGTAAAGGAAATATTCAGCAGAAGGGCGAATCCCTGCACATGCCCCAGGGAATTTCCCATCTGTGTCTGCGGCAAAAAAGCCGATATAAAGAAGATCACAGGCAAGCCTTTCGTGCCTGACGCAGAAGAGATAGAAGAAAATCCCAGAGCGAGAAGCGCCAAACTGAGAATCGCAGAAAAAATTTGAGAATTGATTGTTGAGGGACAGAAAAAACATGGCAACGGCAAGAAAAGCTTACACATCTGAATTTTACGCTTATAACTATGCTCCGGAGAGACAGCCGGAGAGAGTCAGGCGTACAAGACAGCGCCCTGAAGTAAATACAGAGAGCAGAGAAAAGAAGAATAAGAGAGAACAGGCATACACTGCTGCAGTTCTCAGGAGCCTCATAGTTGCCGTGGTAGCCGTAGGCATATTGTTTATAGGTATAGTGGTAGTAAACGCTCAGGCCGCAAAACTCCAGTATTCCATCAATCAGCTCAGAAGCGAGAACAGTACGATACAGACGGAAATAGATATGCTTACCATCAAACTGGACGGAAGCAAGACCATAAATCAACTGGAGTCGTATGCTGCAGAGGAACTGGGGATGTACTATCCTCAGGGCAGCGAATGTATACATCTGTCAGCCATTGAGCCTACAGACGGTAGCCTGGCGGATGTTATAAAGCAAAAGGCTTACGAATAAAGCCAAGCCTCTGGCAATATAAATAGTTTTGTGACATAACTTCATACAGAAAAAAAGCCGGATAACTTAATAAAAGAAATAGTATTCCGGCTTTGTATTATTATTTGGGAGAACAAATCATATGAAGAGAACTGCCGTAACCGTGACCAACAAGAAGAGAATAGCCATAGGTTTTATAATCATCGCAGTGCTGATGGTACTGCTGGCCTTTCGCGTTGCGTGGATACAAGTAGTAGACGCAGATGAACTGACCGAGAAAGCGATAGATCAGCAGACCAGCGATATTCCGATAGCTGCCAAAAGAGGAGTGATATACGACAGGAACGGAAAAGAACTGGCCACCAGCGTAACTTGTTATTCGGTGTGGGTGAGACCGGCAGAGCTGGCGGAGAACAAAACGGACGAAGAGATAACCGCTGCCGCTTCGGATCTGGCAGCAGTATTGAATATGGAAGCCGAAGAAGTAAAAACTAAGCTTACAAAAAAGCAGGCGCTGGTAAAAGTCGCTCAGTACTTGGAAAAAGATACGGCAGATCAAGTCAGAGATCTTGAAATCACCGGCATTTCCCTCTCAGAAGATACCAGAAGATATTACCCTTTGGGAAATTTTGCCTCGCAGCTTTTGGGAAGCGTTACGGTTGACAATACCGGAAGAACAGGTATAGAACTCGAATATGATCAGTATCTGTCCGGAGTTTCGGGAAGATGGGTCAAGAATACAGACGTGGCCGGCAATGAGCTTGTAGACGGTTCTGAAAAATATTACGAGGCAGAGGACGGACTGAATGTAGTCCTGACCATAGATGAAGCTATCCAGTATTATGTGGAGAAGGCATTAGAAGAGGGAATGGAAAAGACTGACGCTGAAAAGATAATGTGTCTGGTCATGGACCCAAAGACAGGAGAGATACTGGCAAGCGCCGTTACCCCGGGATTTGACCCTAATAATGCTACCGAACCTGACGATGAGGAAGAGAAGGAGGCTTATGAGGCGCTTTCTGACGATGAAAAGATAGCCTATCTAAATAAGATGTGGAGAAATCCCATCGTCAGCGATACTTATGAGCCGGGATCCACCTTTAAGCTGATCACAGCCTCTTCTGCGCTGGAAGAAAAGGTCATATCCACTACCGATACTTTTACCTGCAATACTAAAATCACAGTAGCGGGGGTCACCCTCCACTGCTGGAGCACCAGGGATCACGGTACTCAGACCATAAAGCAGGCTCTGGGCAATTCCTGCAATCCGGTACTTGCAGCGGTAGCAGGTAAGATGGGAGCTGAAACTTTTTATAAATATATAGACCTTTTCGGCATAACGGAAAAGACCGGAGTGGATTATCCGGGAGAAACTGGTTCCATCATGTACAATCTGGACGACGTGGGTCCAGTAGAGCTTGCCACCATAGGCTACGGCCAGAGTATTTCTCTGACGCCTATACAGCTTTTGACTGCAGTCTGCGCTATAGGCAATGACGGAATCCTGTTACAGCCAAGGTATGTAAAATCTCTTACCGATTCAGACGGTAAAGTGGTAAAAGAATTCAAGAAAAAAGAAGTCAGAAGAGTGCTTTCTGAGGAAACTGCCGCCGAAATGAGAGAGGCGATGGAATACGTAGTCTCCGACGGAGGAGCCGGTGCGGCTAAGATCACGGGATACAGAATAGGAGGAAAGACAGGTACTGCAAACAAGGTAGAAGACGGAAAATACGGAAATTATTATTACAGTTCTTTCCTTGGAATGGCGCCTATGGATGATCCTCAGATAGCTATCCTGGTAGTAGTAGACAGCCCTAAGGGATCATATTACGGCTCTCTGACCGCCGGACCTATAGCCAAGAGCATACTTCAGGACACTTTGAGATACATGAATATAGAACCTCAGTATACGGAAGAAGAGATGGCGGCAATAGAAGGCAATTACACCATAGTTCCGGATGTGGTAGGAAAGGAATACAGCGAGGCAGCCGGAATCATAGCAGGACAGAATCTGGGATACACTAAGAGAGACGGAGCCAGTGAAGACTTTATAGTGGCGGCCCAATATCCGGCCGCAGGAACTAAGGTCAAGAGAGGTTCCAGCGTATACGTATACGATCAATAAAACAGGAATTTAATATGCCGGCTCACCCGGCGAGAGGTAGGTATGAAGCTTGCGGATTTGCTGATATCCTCAGCAGGCTGTACGGTTTTCGGCAGCGCAGATAAAGACGTAGAGGATCTGATATACCACTCAGACAAGGCAGCTTCGGGCAGCGTGTTCTTCGCTATAGAAGGACAGCTGACCGACGGCAAGGAATATATAGAAAAAGCAGTTGAGCAGGGCGCATCGGCCGTAGTAGCTTCAGGGCGCCTTCCTCAGGAGATATACGAGAAAGTTACGGTGATCGAAACCCGGGACGTAAGAAAAACTATGGCGCAGATGAGCGCAGAGTTTTACGGTCGTCCGTCTGAAAGACTGCTTACCATAGGCGTGACGGGAACTAAAGGAAAGACCAGCACTACCTTTATGATAAGGCAGATACTTGAGGCCGCAGGTATAAAGACGGGGATCATAGGCACCGTATATAACGGCTACGATGAACACATGGAGGAAGCTTCGGCCACGACTCCTCAGTCTAAAGAAATACAAAAGAATCTGGCCGAGATGGAAGCGGCAGGCTGCAAGGCCGTCGTCATGGAAGTATCGTCTCAGGGCCTCATGCACAGCAGAGTGGACTGCATAGACTTCGACATAGGAGTATTTACAAATATAAGCCCCGATCATATAGGAGAGGGAGAACACGCAAGCTTTGAAGAATATCTCATGTGGAAGAGCATGCTGTTCAAAAAGTGCAGGAGGGCCGTAGTAAATTGTGACGATCAGAGATATGAAGATATAATAAAGGATGCAAATCTGGAACAGGTGGTCTGCTTCGGTCAGAGCGACCGTGCTGACTTTAGGAGCATGGAGCAGAAACTGTGGTCTGAAAGAGGAGTTTTAGGAATAAAATATGAGCTCTTTGCCAAAAAACCATGCGGAGACGACACCCAAAGAGAAATAACGGTCAATATCCCCGGGCGGTTCAATGTTCAGAACACGCTTGCGGCTATAGCAGTGTGTAAATCTCTGGGAATACCCTGGAGCGTCATAGAGGAAACTATGAGGAACATAAAGATTCCGGGAAGAGTTGAGACCGTAGACATAGGCAGAGATTTCACCGTACTTCTGGATTATGCCCATAATGGCATAGCGCTGAAGAGCCTGATGGACAGCTTGAGAGAGTACGATCCTAAAAGGCTCATGCTCATGTTTGGCTGCGGAGGAAACCGGGACAGAAACAGGCGGTTCGAAATGGGAAAAGCAGCCATGGAGACGGCGGATTTCATAATAGTCACATCAGATAATCCACGGCGGGAGGATCCCGAAAAGATAATAGAAGATATCACTGATGTGATGAAATTCTGCGACAAGGTGATACTGGCCATACCTGACAGGAAGAAGGCCATACAACGAGCAATAGCAGAGGGCCGCAGAGGAGACATCATTGTGATAGCGGGAAAAGGCCATGAAACCTATCAGATAATAGGAAACGAAACGAGACATTTTGACGACAGAGAAGTCATCTTGTCTTGCAGAGAGGACAGAAAATGAAAGAATTTACAGTGGCGGAGATAGAATCGGCCGTCGGCGGAAGACTTGCGGCAGGCTCTGGCGAAAGCACAGTCAGGGGCTTTTCCATAGACTCCAGAGAGATAAGACCTCAGATGATGTTTTTTGCCATAGTAGGCGAAAACAACGACGGTCATGATTTTATAGAACAGGTCATTGAAAAGGGATGCCGGACGATAGCGGTATCCGATGAAAGCAAAGTGTCTCAGGCGGCAGATCTTGGAGCGGACGTCATACTTGTGGACGATACTACCAAAGCTCTGCAGGCGCTGGCAAAATACTATCTGAACATGCTTCCTCTCAAGAAGAAGATAGGCGTTACCGGCAGCGTTGGAAAGACCAGTACCAGAGATTTTGTATATTATGTGGCTTCGTCAAAATACAAGACGGGGAGAAATAAGAAAAATTACAACAATGCCCACGGACTGCCCCTTTCAATACTGGAATTCGACGAGGACACGGAAATCGCCGTTCTGGAGATGGGAATGGATGCGCCGGGAGAGATAGATATTCTATCTGAAATCGTCAGGCCCGATATAGCCGTGATAACCAAGATCGCCGAGGTGAATATAGCTCTCATGAGAGATCTGGACAATATATTCAAGGCTAAGATGGAAATCACCAATTATTTCGACGAGGACTGCACGCTGATAGTAAATTCTTCATGCCCTATGCTGGCCGCTGATAAGGTTGCGGGAGATTACGGCCTCGTAACCGTAGGCGTCTGCGGTGATGAGAATTATACAGTCAAAGATGTTTGTGATTTGGGCGATAAGGGTATAAAATATACTTTGATACGAGACCATAAAGAATATAAAATAACGCTTCCCGTAGCGGGGGCCCACAACGCCCTCAACTCGGCTCTGGCCATAGCCGCAGGAGAGCTGATCGGCATAGATCCCAAGGAGGCTGCAAAGGGCCTTGCTCTGGCGGAACTGACAGGAAAGAGGCTTAAGGTAACTGAAACAGAAAATTTAAAGGTCATCGACGATACTTACAACGCATGTGAGGATTCGATAAAATCAGCTATAGACACTCTTGCAGCCACTTCCGGCGATAGGCATGTAGCTATATTGGGGGACATAATAGGCCTGGCGGATAAGGCGGAGAAAAGCCATAGAGCTGTCGGAAGATATGCGGCAGAAAAAGGAACAGACCTTCTTATAGCTGTCGGCCGGGAGGCTGTATATTACGCAGAAGGCGCCAAAGAGCTGATGGATGAGAGCAAAGTGATGTATTTCCCTGAAAAAGAAGACTTTATAAAAGTTAAAGACCGGGTCATACAAAAGGGGGACGTCATCCTCGTCAAAGCCTCCAGAGGCATGGAGATGGAAAAGATAGTAAACGAAATTTTAGGATAAAAGTAAGGAGAGAAGACATGGAATCATTGATATTCCCAATAACAGCACTTATTGCAGCATGGGTCCTCAGCGCGCTGCTGGTAAAAATGTTGATTCCTTTTCTGGAGAAGAAACAATTCAGACAATTTGTGAGAGACGAAGGCCCCAAGTCCCATCTTCATAAGACCGGGACTCCCAGCATGGGAGGGCTTGGGATAATCGCTTCAGCCGCAGTATGCACAGTCATCGTGTCGGCCGCCACAGGAAGGCTGACGGTTCAGCTCTGGGCTGTCATCGCGGCTATGATACTTTTCGGGCTGATAGGGTTTATAGATGATTATGAAAAGGCGGTAAAGAAGAATAATCTGGGGCTGAACCCAAAACAGAAGATAATCATGCAGCTCTCGTTCTCGCTTGCTTTCGCCGTGTTTGCCATGTTCTTTTCCGGCGGCGGATTTGTGGAGAGCACCTGCATATGGATACCGATAGCTGACGTGACTTTGGATTTGGGATATTTTTATATTCCTTTCGTAATGTTTGTGATGGTAGCTTTCAGCAATGCTGTAAATCTGACAGACGGCCTGGACGGCCTTGCTTCCGGCATAACGGCTCTGGTGTCTTTTTTCATGGTGATAGGGGCCGTAGCTTTTGGATATCTGGATCAGCCCATACTGTTTGGGGCGGTGGCCGGAGGATGCCTGGGTTTTCTGATGTTCAACAAATATCCGGCCAGGATATTCATGGGAGATACGGGCTCTATGGCTCTTGGGGGAGTCCTTTCAGCGGGAGCCGTGATAATGAAACTGGAATTTCTTCTGGCTGTAGCCGGACTGATATATGTCATAGAAGCTCTTTCGGTAGTACTTCAGGTTACTTATTATAAAAAGACGAAGAAGAGAATATTCAAGATGGCGCCTATACATCATCATTTCGAACTGTGCGGAATGAAGGAAACGAAAGTAGTCATAATGTTCTGGGCGTTTACCATGCTGTTTTGCCTGCTGGCGATAGTCCTAATGCATCTGTGAATTCTCTCCTTAAGATAAGAGGTGACGATATGGAAAACATCAATTTAAATAATATAAAAGGCAAGAGAGTCCTGATCGTAGGCATGGGTAAATCCGGCATTGCGGCTATTCAGGCCATGCTCAAGCTGGGGGCGGAGGTGACCGTTCAGGACTCCAAAAATGCGGAGGACATGGACGGCCAGCTTTTGAATTTTTTGGCTGGCAGGGGGCTGTCTCTCTGTTTGGGAAAGACGCCTGAGGATATGGGAGCTTTCGATATGCTCATACTGAGTCCCGGAGTGGATCCGGAGATGGACTTCATAGAAGAAGCTAAATCAAAAGGCGCCGAAATAGTCGGAGAGCTGGAGATCGCCTACAGAGTAGCCAGAGGCAGCTTTGTAGCCATAACGGGAACCAATGGAAAGACTACCACTACTACGTTAGTGGGAGAGATCTTCAAGAATGACCGCCGCAATACTTATGTTGTAGGAAACATAGGAGTAGCGGTTATCTCCAAGGCTCTTGATACGGAAGAAGGAGACTGGCTCATAACGGAGACCAGCAGTTTTCAGCTTCAGACCGTCAAGTATTTCAAACCCGTGATCTCAGCTATTCTAAACATTACGCCTGACCATCTGAACAGACATCATACCATGGAAAATTACGGCTGTGCCAAAGCCAACATCTTTGTCAACCAGGACGAAAAAGGTTATTGCATCATCAATGGGGATGATGAGATGTGCCGGACTTTAGCTAAGAAGTGCAGGGCGCGGGTGATACAGTTTTCATCCACCAGGCAGCTTGAAGAAGGAGCCTTTGTAAAGGACGGAAGACTGGTCATCTCAGATGGACAAAAGATATACGACTTGTGCGGTGCAGACGAACTGAAAATAATAGGTAAACACAATATTGAAAACGCTCTGGCAGCTTCGGCCATATCATATTTTGCAGGTATAGACCCTGCCGTGATAGGGGATACTCTGAAGAGTTTTTCGGGAGTAGCTCACAGGATAGAGTACTGCGGAATGATAGACGGAGTAAAGTTCTATAATGATTCTAAGGGGACCAATATAGACGCCACTGTAACGGCATTAAACGCCATCAAAGAGAATATAATTCTTATTGCGGGGGGAGACGGCAAAGGACAGGACTTTAAAACGCTGACAGATAATTTCGCAGGAAGAGTGAAACATCTGATACTTATAGGCAGAGATGGTCCTAAGATAGCCGCTGCCGCCGAAGAAAGCGGATTCAGAGATTACAGCTACGGGGCCAACATGGAAGAATGTGTCCAAAAAGCGTTCAGTATAGCCCGTGAGGGAGATACGGTGCTTCTTTCGCCGGCCTGCGCCAGCTGGGATATGTATGATAATTTTGAACAGAGAGGCGATCACTTCAGAGAAGTGACTGCCAGATTGGGTAACTAAGGTATTTTTGCGATATGAGAAAAGCCAAAGCGACTGCAACTAAATCAGAAAGACGGGACAGGACCGAGAAGGAAAAGAAGCCTAAGGTAAAGAAAGAAAAAAAGCCGAGACGCCATTTCAGATTCCTGCCGGAAGGCAAGACGGGAGATCTCTGGCTTATTCTCCTTACGGTGGTATTAGTGACCTTCGGCACGGTGATGATCTTCAGCGCCAGCTATTATAAATCCATAAGCGAGGCGGGAGATCCTTATGTTTATCTGAAGCGCCAGCTCATGTGGCTGGCCGCCGGATTTGCAGCCATGTGGATATTGGCCAAGATCGACTATCACGTATGGGGAAGGCTCTATAAGATAATCCCCGTGATATGTATTGTCCTTTTGGGGCTTTTATTTACTCCTCTGGGCATAGAAGTCAACGGAGCTGTCAGGTGGCTGGGAGCAGGACCGATAACCATAATGCCAGGAGAGATCGCCAAGCTGGGACTCATAATTTTCGTGGCAGGATATTTCGACAGATATCCCAAGAGAGCCTATGACTTCTGGAAAGGCGTAGTTCCGGTAGTTCTTCTGGCAGGAATATATGCAGGTCTGATAATGCTTCAGCCTAATATGTCTACGGCCTTCACCGTGGTATTTATAGCCGGAGGAATGTTGATAGTATCTGGAGTCAAGTGGCGCCATATGGGAATACTGGCTGGAGCGGCCACAGTGGCGGGAGTAGGACTGATACTGATGGATACTGAAGGGTACAGATTTGCCAGATTCACCAGTTTTCTGGATCCTTTCGCCGACGCTCTCGGAAACGGCTGGCAGGTGGTTCAGTCTCTGCTGGCTATGGGTACGGGAGGCCTCACAGGTTTGGGGCTTGGAAACAGTATACAGAAGAATCTGTATCTTCCTGAACCTCAGAACGACTTTATACTGGCCATAATAGGTGAGGAACTTGGGTTTATAGGTATACTGGCCCTGATGTGCGTATATATGCTCCTGATATGGAGAGGATGCCATATAGCCATAAACGCACCTGATTACATGGGAATGATGATGGCGGCCGGAATAACTATAATGATAGGCATACAGGTGGTGATGAATGTGGCCGTAGTCACTTCGTCTTTCCCGCCTACGGGAGTCATACTTCCTTTCGTAAGTTATGGCGGAAACGCTTTGATGATATTCATGGGAGCCATGGGGGTTCTCCTGAACATCTCCAAATCATCAGATCTATAGGTGGATAAAATGAGAGTGATCGTTACAGGCGGAGGAACTGGAGGACATATATATCCGGCCCTTGCAATAGCAGATAAATTAAAAGAGATGGACCCATCCTCGGAGATCCTTTATATAGGATGCAGCGAGGGGATAGAAAAAGACGTGGTCCCAAGAAGCGGATATCCTATGAAACTGGTAGACGCAAGATGGCTGGATCATGTCACTCTGACAGAAATAGCCAAGACCGGCGCTAAAGTCTCCAAAGGCGTGCTTCAGTCTCTTAAAATAATGAAAAAGTTCAAACCCGACGTGGTCATAGGCACGGGGGGCTATGTCTGCTTCCCTGTTCTTATAGCCGGGCACATGAAGAGAAAACTGTGCTATCTGCACGAACAGAACGCTTTTCCGGGACTGGCCAACAGGACTCTTGAAAGATATGTGAAAAATATATTTCTGGGATTTCCCGACGCCAGAAAATATTTCAAGGAACCTGAGAAGAGCATAGACGCCGGCAACCCGGTGAGGAAGAATTTCTTCAGCATAAGTAAGAGACAGGCCAGAGAGAAACTGGGAATTCCTCAGGATGATTTTGTGGTCTTCACTTTTGGGGGTAGCCTCGGCTCGGTGAAGATAAACGAAGTAGCCTGCGAACTCATCGGACTATTCAACGGTCATGAGGGAGTCAGCATGATCTCAGGAACAGGCAGATGGTACTATCAGGAAGTGGTGGATAAGCTGTCTCAAGATGGGATACGTCTTTCGGAAAATGTCAGAGTTAAAGATTATATAGAGAATATGGATCTTCACCTTTTAGCCTGCGACGTGGTGATAAGCAGAGCAGGCGCTCTCTCGGTGGCTGAGACTACAGTATGCGGCAAGGCCGCCATACTCATACCTTCTCCCAATGTCACGGGGAACCATCAGTACTATAACGCCAAGGCAGTGGCAGACAGAGGAGGGGCTATCCTGATAGAAGAAAAAGACCTAGATATAAGAGAAGTGGTCTGCGACGTCATGAAGCTTAAGAACAACCCTAATCTCCTGAGAGAAATGTCTGAGGCTTCCAGAAAATGCGCTCCGGACAAAGCCCTGGATATTATCTGCGGCAAGATAACGGCGGACTATGAGGCCTCACGCAAATAAATAGACGCGAGACGATTCACCAGGCATACCTCCCAGGCATACTATGAAAATAGAATCGGGAGGTGTTTTTGGTTGGAAAATTATTACATAGACGGGGGAGTCCCCCTGCGGGGCGAATACAGGATAAGAGGCGCGAAGAATTCTGCGCTGCCGGTTCTTGCAGCTACTGTCTGCCGAGGCGGAGTATATGAGATATATGACTGTCCTCGCATAGGCGACGTCTTTGCCATGGAAGAGATACTAAAAGCGCTGGGAGCCAGAACCAGATGGGAGAGAGACTGCATAATAGTGGACAGCAGAGGGATAGATGAATTTGCGGTCCCCGAAGATCTCATGTCGGAGATGAGATCCTCTGTGTTTCTTATGGGAAGCCTTCTGGCCAGATGCGGCGAGGCTCTCATCCACAGGCCTGGCGGCTGCAACATAGGCAAGCGTCCTATAGATATACATGTGGAAGGTCTTGCGCAGCTGGGGTTTGAAGTGGAAGCCGAGGAAGAACGGATACGGTGCAAGGGTTCTTGCTGCGGAGGAAAGATAACTTTAGCTTATCCCAGCGTAGGTGCGACGGAGAACCTGATGATGGCGGCTCTTTCGGGCAGCGGCGATACTATCATAGAAAACTGCGCCACAGAACCTGAGATAAATGATCTGCAAGGCTTTCTCAGGACTGCCGGCTTTCAGATTTTCGGAGCAGGTACAGATACTATATTCGTAAAAGGGGCGGGAGGAGCCAAGACCGGCCCGGAAGAGATGATGTACTTCATACTGGAGGACAGGATAGAGGCGGCCACGTATATGGCGGCAGTGCTCGGTACTGGAGGCAGAGCCGTGTTCCGCAATATAAGACCTGATATAATGAGAGAAGTGCTCTCGTGCTTTGAACGGATGGGAGCCGTAGTCAGGTCTTATGAAAACACCATTGAACTCTGGGCGGCTAAGAGGCTTAAAGGCCCGGGAATCATCGTCACTCAGCCTTATCCGGGGTTTCCTACCGACTGCCAGCCTCAGCTAATGAGTCTGTGCGCTAAGGTTAGAGGTCTTACGACGGTGAGAGAGGAAATATTTGAGAGTAGATTTACTCATAAAAACGATCTGATTAAAATGGGAGCAGATATTGAAACCTGCGGGAAAAATGCTATAATAAAAGGAGTCAAAACTCTGAAAGGAGCCGAAGTGTCGGCCATGGATCTCAGGGGAGGAGCAGCGCTGGTGATAGCGGGCCTCATGGCTGAAGGCAGAACCGTAGTGAAAAACGCATTCCATGTTCAGAGGGGATACGAAGATTTGGAAGAAGGCCTCAGGGCTTTAGGTGGATTTATTGAAACGAAAAGAGAAGAAACGTAAGAAAAAAAGGATAAGCCTCTGGGTGAAACTTCTGCTGATGGTCGCCGTCTGCACGGGACTTTATTTTTTCGCCTCATCGTCATATTTCAACGTGACGTCATTTCAGGTAGAGGGAAGCACTTACTACAGCGAAGACGAGATACTTACCATGGGCAACTGCAAGACCGGAGGAAATATTTTTTGGGGTTCGGGACTTGCCGACATAAAGGACCGCCTCGAAAAAGATCCCTATATGGCAAAGGTAAGGATAAAGAGGATACTTCCCGATAAGATAAAGATAGAGATCACGGAGAGAACCCAGATCGGAGCCGTAGTATATGGGGATAATTACGTAGTCATAGATAAGGATGAAAATGTGCTGAGAAAGACAGAAGTCGAGCCTCAGCTTACTCTCATAAAAGGACTGACCATAAGCAAGATAGAGGTGGGGCAGCCTATAGAAGTGGAAGAGAAAGTCCAGATGAGGCAGATAATGGATATGATAGTTTCCATGAACGAGTCGGATATGTATTTCAAGAGTATAGAGATATCGGAGGCCGGCGTCAAGGCTTACGTCCTTGATTATCTGGTCTGTGTGGGAACGCCTCAGAACATAACTCAGGCCATGGAAACAGGCAATCTGCAGAAGGTCATAAAAGGACTTTTCGACATAAATATCGAAAGAGGGACAGTAAAAGTCAGCGGTGACGATTACATTTCTTTCAGCCCGGCTTTTGACTAAAAAATCATCAAAAAAACCTTAAATTTTCGTGCAATAAACTTGCATGTATGATACAATAAAAAAGATAATGGGAATACCAAGGAGGAAGGATTACGATGCTACAGATAGAGACTGAAATGGAAAAAGCGGCAGTCATAAAAGTCATCGGCGTGGGAGGCGGCGGATGCAATGCGGTGAACCGCATGGTGGAAGCAGGCCTTCAGGGCGTCGAGTTTATTGCCGTTAATACAGATAGACAAGCTTTGAACAGATGTCTGGCAGAGACAAAGATACAGATAGGCGAAAAGCTGACCAGGGGGCTTGGCGCCGGAGCTAATCCGGAGGTCGGACAGCGCGCCGCAGAGGAGACTCTGGATGAGATATCTGCCATCATAGACGGCGCCGATATGATTTTCGTAACCGCAGGTATGGGAGGCGGAACGGGAACAGGCGCGGCTCCCATCATAGCCAAGACAGCAAGAGATATGGGTATACTCACAGTAGGCGTCGTAACAAAACCTTTCTCTTTTGAAGGCGCTAAGAGAAAAAAGCAGGCCGAACTGGGCATAGGCTTTTTGAAGAGATATGTAGATTCTCTGGTAGTAGTGCCCAATGATAAATTGCTGCAAAACTGCGAAAAGAACACTTCGATGCTGGACGCCTTCCGCATGGCCGACGACGTGCTGAGACAGGGCGTGCAGGGCATCTCCGACCTGATATCCGACTTTGCCCTCATAAACGTGGACTTTGCCGACGTCAAGTCAGTAATGACAGACAGAGGTATCGCCCATATGGGAACAGGTAAGGGTCACGGCGAGAACAGGGCTAAAGACGCGGTCAAGTCAGCCATAGAGAGCCCTATGCTGGAGACTACCATAGAAGGCGCTAAAGCCATACTCCTCTATGTATCGGGCGGATATGACCTGGGGATGCTGGAGGTCAGCGAGATAGCAGGCATGGTTGAAGAACAGGCTGACAGAGACTGTATCCTGATCTTCGGAGCAGCCGTAAACGAAGAGATGGAAGATGAGATCGCCATCACGGTCATCGCTACCGGATTCGGAGAAGGCCTGGAAAAAGAAGAAGAACCTCAGCAGGCTCCTTCAAGAGGACTTTCTCAGGAAAATCCTAAAAAAGAAGAACCTAAGACGGTGGAAGAAGACGTAGTGTTCGGTCAGGTCGAGGGACTCGACGGAACGGAAAGGACGCTGCAGGATATTCTGAGCGATGAGGAAGAGGGAACTTCGAAGTTCGAGATTCCGGATTTTCTTAAATAGAAGATATGAATGAGCCGGTTGAAACCGGCTCTTGTAATAAAACCTTCGGGCGAGCCCGTTAAGAGGCCGCAGGAGCGGGGTGAAGGGCTTCCATGAAAAGATTTTCATGGAGGGAGATAAAAAATGATTGAAATAACGTCTAAGAACAATCAGGTCTATAAGCTTTTTCAAAAGCTGCAGACTAAAAAATACAGAGACAAACAGGAATTGTATCTCATCGAAGGGGAAAACCTCATCCAGGAGGCCCTTTCTGAGGGAGCGATCATACAAAAAACGGTTATAAGCCGAAGCTGCGCCCACCGTCTCAAAGACACGGCGGAGAAGCTTAACGGCGACGTTTTTGTCGTAGAAGACAGCTTGTTTAAGAATATAGCGCAGACCAAGACCAGTCAGGGCGTCATCGCCGCTGTCAGTAGGCCTGTCGTCTCCCCGGAGGATATTGTCGGAAGCGGCGGCCCGGGGAATTTTGTGGTTTTAGACAGGCTTCAGGATCCGGGCAATATAGGAACGATAATACGCACCGCCGACGCGGCCGGATATGATTTAGTGATAGCTGTCAAAGGGACTGCAGACGTGTTCTCTCCCAAGACCGTGAGAGCCGCCGCAGGTTCTCTGTTCAGGATACCCGTCCTGTTTGTGGATACAGAAGAGGAGCTGCTGCGATTTACTAGGGCTGCCGGCAAGAAGCTTACGGCCGCAAGCCCTACCGGCAGCCGATATTACTATGAGGAAGATCTGAGTCGCGACATAGCTCTGATAGTGGGCAACGAAGGAAACGGCGTCAGCCGGAGCCTCATGGAAAAAGCAGATATGAAGATCAGGATCCCTATGAGCGGGACCATAGAATCGCTGAACGCTTCCGTGGCGGCGGCCATACTCATGTATGAGACCGTCAGGGCAAAGGGCAAAAGCGGAATAGATATGTAAATAATTCACATCGAGAGGTTTAAAAATGCAACAGAAATTGAAGACGATTCTTGAGGAATCAAAGAAACAGCTTGAGAGAGCGACTTCTCTTAAAGAGGCGGAGGAAACCAGGATTAAAGTCCTCGGAAAAAAGGGAGCTCTTACAGAAATATTGAGATCTATGGGAGGCCTTTCTCCCGAGGAAAGAAAAGAACTGGGACAGGCAGCCAATCAGGTGCGCGCCGAAATAGAAAAGGCGCTGGCCGAAACTGTAGCCGGCCTTAAAGAAAAGGCCAGAGAGGCCAGATTTAAGGCTGAAACTATAGACGTTACCGAACCGGGCAAGAGATACGAGCTGGGAACCAAGCACCCTATAACCATAACCATGGAGGAAATTTCCAAGATATTCAAGTCCATGGGATTTTCTCTGACGGAAGGACCTGAAGTGGAGACGGTATTCAACAACTTTGACGCCCTCAACGCCGGACCTTACCATCCATCGAGAGACTGGACAGATACTTTCTACATAAATGACGACGTGCTGCTGAGGACTCAGACCTCTCCCGTACAGGTGAGAACCCTGATGAAGCAAAAACCTCCTATCAGAGTATTCGCTCCGGGAAGATGCTTCCGCTGCGATACTCCCGACGCAACTCATTCCCCTATGTTCCATCAGGTGGAGGGGCTTGTGGTAGATGAAGGCATTACCATGGCCGACCTCAAGGGAGTCTTAGACAGCTTTGCAAAGCAGATGTTCGGCTCCGAGACCAGAACTAAGTTCAGACCTCATCATTTCCCGTTCACCGAACCTTCGGCAGAGATGGACGTATCCTGCTTCAAATGCGGAGGCAAGGGCTGCAGAGTGTGCAAGGGAAGCGGCTGGATAGAGATACTGGGCTGCGGCATGGTACATCCTAATGTGCTTAAGGTAGGCGGAGTAGATACTGAAAAATATACGGGATTCGCCTTCGGCATGGGCGTGGAGAGAATAGCAATGCTCAAATACGGAATAGACGACATCAGACTGCTCTATGAGAACGATATGCGTTTCATCGAGCAATTCAAATAAGGAGGGACCCGGCGATGATAGTTTCATTGGAATGGCTGAAAGATTATACTGATATAAAGGCAGACCCGCAGGAATTCTGCGACAGAATGATAATGTCGGGTTCTAATTTGGAGACCATGGAAAATGTCGGAAGCGACATGGAAAAAGTAGTGGTAGGAAAGATAGTTAAGATAGAAAAGCACCCTGACGCCGATAAGCTGGTGGTATGCCGCCTCGACGTAGGGCGAGACGAACCGGTGCAGATAGTGACGGGAGCGACCAACGTCTTCGAGGGAGCTTACGTACCGGTGGCTCTTTCCGGAAGCAGAATACCGGGGCCCCTTCACGGACAGCCGAAAAAAGAGGGCGGAGTAAAGATAGAAGCAGGCAAACTGAGAGGAGTAAAATCCGATGGAATGTTATGCTCTTTCGGTGAACTTGGCTTTACAGATAAGGTAGTGCCGGTAAATCAGAGAGACGGCATATGGATATTGAACGGCGAATACCCGCTGGGAGCCGACTTCGCGGAGGCGCTGGAACTGAAGGACTCAGTGATAGACTTTGAGATTACTCCTAACAGGCCAGACTGCCTTTCTATGGTGGGAATGGCCAGAGAAGCCGCCGCAACCTTCGGAGAAAAAGTAAAACATCCTGAGAACGAGTGCAAGGCCGAAGAGGGTCAGGCTTCGGATTATGTCAGCGTAGAGATTAAATCGGACCTCTGCAAAAGATATGTAGCGAGAATAGTCAAAGACGTAAAAGTATGCGACTCCCCGTGGTGGCTCCAGAGAAGACTCATACATGCAGGCATGAGACCTATAAACAACATCGTAGACGTGACAAACTTCGTAATGCTCGAATACGGCCAGCCTATCCACGCCTTTGACATAAACAGCGTAGAGGGCAGAAAAATAGTAGTAGACACCGCCGAGGACGGAGAAAAATTCACCACCCTCGACGGAACAGAAAGAACTCTGGACGACAAGATGCTGATGATTCACGACGCTGAAAAGTCCATCGCTGTTGCCGGAGTAATGGGCGGCCTCAACTCGGAAATAGAAAATGACACCCAGACCATCATCGTAGAGTCAGCTAATTTCCTCGGAAACAGCGTAAGAACTACCGCCAAGAGGCTGGGACTTCGGACAGAAGCTTCCGCAAGATACGAAAAGGGAATCGACCCTAACCTGTGTCAGGACGCGGCGGACAGAGTGTGCTACCTGATAGAGCTGATAGGAGCGGGAACCGTGGTAGGCGGAAGAGTGGACGTATATCCGACTCCGGAAGAACCGAGAACGGTCAAAGGCAGAGTCAGCAGAATCAACAAGGTTCTCGGAATAGAGATTTCGAGAGAACAGATGGTATCCTATTTCGAGAGTCTCGAGATGAAAGTCTCGGGAGAAGGGGACGATCTGTATGTAACGCCTCCTACAGTGAGACAGGACATAGAGATGGAAGAAGACCTGATCGAAGAAGTGGCCAGACTCTACGGCTATGACAAGCTGCCTGTAACCATACCTAAGGGTAACAACGAAGCTTCTCAGTCTTATGAGAGAGATGTAAAAGATCTGGCCAGAGATACCATGTGCGCTCTGGGGGCCAACGAGATACAGACCTATTCCTTCGTAAGCCCTAAGGGAGTTGATAACATAAGAATAGACGAAGACTCGTGGGAAAGAGCTTTCGTGAAGATATTGAACCCTCTGGGAGAAGACACTTCTGTCATGAGAACGGTGCTGACTCCCGCCATGCTGGAGGTCATGGGCCGCAACTACTCGAGAAACAGAGAAGCGGTGAGAGCTTTCGAGATAGGTAACACATTCATGGTAAACCTGCTGGACGAGAAAGAGCTTCCTACAGAAAGCGACGCCATGTCCATCGGCTTCTACGGACCGGGAGAAGACTTCTTCACCCTTAAGGGAGCCGTAGAAGAGCTGCTGCTGAAGCTGGGAATACGTGATCTGGAATTCATTCCGGAAAAAGAGTACGGCACTTACCACCCGGGAAGATGCGCTCGCATTGCGACAAAAGAGATGCATTACGGACCGGAGGGACCAGAAGAAGAGCTGGTAGAACTGGGAATAATGGGAGAAGTACATCCGGATGTGGCCGAAAAGTACGGTATAGGAACACGCTGTTATGCCACGGAGTTGATGATGGGTGTCGTCACCGAGATGGCAAATCTGGAGAAGGCGTACAGCCCGCTTCCTAAATATCCGGCGACATCAAGAGACATAGCTTTGGTAGTTGACGAGTCCATGGCAGTAGGCGATATAGAGAAAGTCATAGCTTCCGCAGGAGGAAAAATTCTGAAGAACATTAAGCTTTTCGACGTCTACAGAGGACCTCAGGTGGGAGAGAACAAGAAGAGCGTGGCTTTCGCCCTGACATACAGGCATGATGACAGAACCCTTACGGACGAAGACGTAAACAAAGTACACGATAAGATTCTGAAGACCCTTAAAGAAAAGTTGGACGTAACTCTCAGAGACATCTAAGGAGACTGATATGGAAAGCAACAAGGTAAAGGTAAGGATCTACGGCCAGGAATACACTATAGCCGGCGAGAAGGACGAAGAATCCATAAAGAGAATCGCATCTCATGTAAATGAGAAGATGAGAGAACTGGGACGCAGCTTTTCCAGCAACGGTCAGGGAACCCTTGCCGTACTGACGGCTATAAACCTTGCCGACGAGTATTTCGATATAGAATCTGAGAATCGAAAGCTGAGAGAGGAGAATGAAAAGCTGAAGGAAGAGACCCAGCACTATCTGAAACTCTGGGAGGAAGCCAAGAAGAATTTCGTCTCGTATAAAGAAGCGGCAGCTAAAGCCGCAGAAGAAAAAAAGGCAGAAGAAGACAGATATAGCGAACTGGAGAAACGCTGCAGCGAATTTGAAAGTTCATTCTTCGATCTTCAGATGGAGAACCTGCAGCTGAAGAGAGAACTGGAGGAATATAAGAGAAACAATGAAGGCTAAGGCACTTACTACTCTTGAATACGACAAGATATTAGACTTGCTCAAAGAACAGGCGGCGTCTCAGCCGGCAAAGGAACGCCTCTCGAAGCTTTCGCCCATGACGGATATGGGCGATGTGAGAGACGCTCTGGCCGAGACTGACGAAGCAGTCTCTGTTATAGTACGCAAGGGCGCCCCGCCTTTAGGACAGATTTACAATATAGAGGATCATCTTCACTTTGCGAGAAAAGGAGGAAGCCTCACCATGAGGCAGCTCCTCCAGGTTCTCTATAATTTAAAAGTGGCGGCTAATGTCATAACTTTTCTCAAGAGTGACCTGCCGCCTCTTCCCGTATTAGACGGTATAAGAGAAGTGTTGACGACTTTCCCGAGGCTGGCAGAAAACATCGACAGATGTATACTTTCCGAGGACGAGATGGCGGACAACGCCTCGCCTAAGCTGAAGGACATAAGGCGCAGCATAACGAGACAAAACGATTCGATAAAGAACAGGCTCAACAACATACTGAACTCTGCCGACAACAAGACTTATCTGCAAGAGGCCATAGTGACCATAAGAGACGGCAGGTACGTGGTGCCAGTCAAGGCCGAGCACAGGGGAAGGTTCCCCGGCATAGTTCACGACCAGTCTTCCACAGGAGCCACCATATTCATAGAGCCGCAGGTGATAGTCAACTTAAACAACGAGCTCAGGGAGCTGGAGCTGGCCGAGCAGGCGGAGATAGAGAGAATACTGGCTGAGCTTTCGTCGGCGGTGGCAGAGCATTTTCATCCTATAATGAACAACCAGAAGCTGCTTGTAACCTTGGACGTGATATTCGCCAAGGGGAAGCTTTCGGTCAGGATGAAGGGAGAGAGCCCTGAGATAGCCGCCGGGGGAGAGTTGGTCCTGAAGCAGGCCCGCCACCCGCTGATAGACGCTAAAAAAGCCGTTCCCATAGACGTATCCGTAGGCGGCGATTATACTACCCTCGTAGTAACAGGACCCAATACGGGAGGAAAGACCGTAACCCTCAAGACAGTCGGACTGCTGACGGTGATGGCTCAGAGCGGCCTGCATATTCCGGCCGCAGGAACCAGCAGAATACCGGTCTTTGAAGAGGTGTTCGCAGACATAGGAGACGAACAGAGCATAGAGCAGAGCCTGAGCACTTTTTCTTCTCATATGAAGAACATCGTTTCCATATTGAAGGAGGCCGACGACAAGTCGCTGGTGCTTCTGGACGAACTGGGAGCAGGCACGGACCCTACCGAGGGAGCTGCGTTGGCCATTTCGGTCTTGGAGAACCTGAAATCCTGGGGAGCCTACACCATAGCGACCACCCATTACAACGAACTGAAAAAATACGCCCTTTCCACAGAGGGCGTCGAAAACGGATCCATGGAATTCGACGTGGCTACACTGAGCCCGACTTACAGACTTCTGACAGGCGTTCCGGGAAAATCCAACGCCTTCGAGATAGCCAGAAAGCTGGGGCTTTCGGAGTCGCTGATAGAAAGAGCGCAGCAGCTTCTGGAGCGAGGCGACATAGAATTCGAGGATGTGATAGATAATATAGAGAGAGACAGAAAAAAAGCCGAAGAGGCCAGAGAAGAGGCAGTGCGAATTTCCGCCGCAGTGCGAAAGCAGCAGGAGGAGATGAACAAGCGTGAGGAGGCCCTGAAAGCCAGGGAAGAAGAAGTCCTGCGAAAAGCCAAGGAAGAAGCTCGAGATATATTGAAGGAGGCTAAAGAGATAGCCTCGGATGTCAGCAAGGAGCTGAGAGAGCTGAACAAGCTTGACAGCATGGGCGAGAGAAACAGGCAGTTCGACAGAAACAGGACCCGCCTTAGAGAAGCCGAGGGACGTGTCGCCGAAAAGCTGGTCAAGCGGGTCAACCAAAGTCCCGTCAACGCTTCAAAGCTCAGCGTCGGAGACAGGGTAAAGGTGCTGACTTTAGATCAGGTAGGAGAAATCCTGACTCTGCCGGACGAAAAGGGCGACTTGCAGGTGAAGATAGGCATCATGAAAGCCAACATCAACGTAGAGGATCTGATGTTCATGGAAGAGGATGAAAATTCCAAGAACTCCGGCAAGAGCGGCAGATACGGGCAGCTCTACAAATCCAAGGCTCAGTCTATTTCCATGTCGATAAACTTGCAGGGCAAGAATCTGGAAGACGCCATAATGGATATGGATAAATACCTGGACGACGCATATATCGCAGGTCTCAAAGAAGTGACCATAATCCACGGCCGCGGTGAGGGGATCCTCAAAGAGGGGCTCAGAAAAGTGCTGAGAAAGCACAAGCTGGCGGCCTCATACAGAAAAGGGAAGTACGACGAGGGCGGAGACGGCGTCACCATCGTAACTTTAAGGGAGTAAGAGATGTATATAGTAAGCGGGTGTCTTCTCGGACATAATTGTAAGTATAACGGCGAAAACAACAGAAATGACGGCGTGATAGAATTCTGCAGGACTCACAGATACGTAGCCGTCTGTCCCGAGAGGGCGGCCAACCTGCCTTGCCCCAGACCGCCTGCCGAGAAGGTGGGAAACAGAATATTGAGCAAGACGGGAGAAGACGTTACAGAAGCTTTCGTAAGAGGGGCGAGAATATCTATGAGCATGTGCAATGAGATGGCCAAATTATCGGGAGAAGAGATAGAAGGAGCCATACTGAAAGCCAACAGCCCGTCCTGCGGCAGCGGAAAGATATACGACGGTACTTTTTCCGGAGTGTTGACGGAGGGAAGCGGAGTCTTCGCATCCATGCTGGCGGCACAAGGTATAGAAGTCATTACTGAGAAGGAGAAGATAAAATGGTAAATTTCAAGGAAGAAATTGCGAAGATAATCGGTCAGGTTCTCGACGGACTGACGGAAGATGAAATAAAGGATATGGTAGAAGTTCCACAGGACGATAAGATGGGCGATTACGCATTTCCTTGCTTCAAACTGGCTAAGACTCTGAGAAAGGCTCCGCCCCTTATCGCAGCCGACATCGCGGCCAAGATAGAAGGCAACCCTCTGTTTGAAAAGGTGGAGCAGGTCAACGCCTACGTCAACATGTTCGTCTCGAAGAAAGAATTTATCAGAGACGTGGTGGCAGAAGTCCTTGACAAAAAAGAAGATTTCGGCAAGAGCGACGTGGGCGGCCATAAGACCGTCATAGTAGAGTTTTCATCGCCTAACATAGCCAAGCCTTTTCACATAGGTCACATAAGAAGCACGGTGATAGGAAATTCCATCAACAAGATATACAAGGCCATGGGCTACGACGTGATTCGCATCAACCATCTGGGAGACTACGGAACCCAGTTCGGAAAGATGATATGCGCCTACAGACATTGGGGCAACAAGGAAGACGTCATCAGAGAGCCGATAAAGACGCTCCTGAGCTATTATACCAAGTTCCACGAAGAGGTGGAGGCGCATCCTGAGCTTGAAGATGAGGCGAGGGAGATCTTCGCCAGACTGGAGCAGGGAGCGGAGGAAGAAAAGCAGCTGTGGCAGTGGTTCAGAGACGAGAGCCTTAAGGAGTTCAACAGAGTCTATGACATGCTGGGCATAGAGTTCGACTCTTATGCGGGAGAAAGCTTCTACTCGGATAAAATGCCGCGTATAGTAGAAATGCTGGAAGAAAAAGGCCTGCTGAAAGAATCAAAAGGAGCTCAGATAGTGGATCTTGAGCCTTACGGCATGACTCCTGCCCTCATAAAGAAGTCGGACGGTTCTTCTCTGTATATTACCAGAGATATAGCGGCTTCCGTCTACAGAAAAGAACATTACGATTTTTACAAGAATATATATGTGGTAGCTTCTCAGCAGAATCTCCACTTCCAGCAGTGGATAAAGATAATAGAGCTTCTCGGCTTCGATTGGGCCAAGGATAACATCCACGTGCCTTTCGGTCTGGTGAGCCTCGAAGACGGAACCATGTCCACCAGACACGGCAGGGTGGTATTCCTCGAGGACGTGCTGAACAGAGCGGTAGAGCAGACGAGAGAGATAATCAGAGAAAAGGGAGTCAACACCGACAACGTAGACGAGACGGCTAAACAGGTGGGAATAGGAGCAGTCATATTCCAAGAGCTTTCCAACAACAGGATAAAGGACTATGTGTTCTCGTGGGATAAGGTTTTGGATTTCAACGGAGAGACCGGTCCTTATGTTCAGTACACCCACGCCAGATGCGCCAGCGTCTTGAGAAACGCCGCCTTTGACGGAGACTTATCAGACTTCGATCCTGAATATATATCGGGAGAAAGCGCTTACCAGCTGGTCAAGCTGCTCTACGCTTTTCCGCAGGTCATCATCGACGCCGGAGAAAAGTATGAGCCGTCCGTGCTGACCAGACATATCGTGGATATAGCTCAGGCCTTTAACCGTTTCTACCACGACGAGCATATACTGGTAGATGACGAGAGAGAAAAGGTTTCAAAGCTGGCTTTGGTGACAGCGGCCAAGACAGCTATCAAAAACGGTCTTGCCCTGCTGGGCATGGAAGTGCCGGAGAGAATGTAGTTTGAGAGAGCGATATGATGTGGGACTGGGGAATATCAGAGGCAGTCATACGGGAGATAACGGAGATAGCCAAGAGAAACCAAATACAGGAGATAATTTTATTCGGTTCAAGAGCGAGGGGAGATTATAACAGGACCAGCGACATAGATCTGGCAGTAACAGGCGGCAATATATCCGGCTTTGCTGTCAGCATAGAAGAAGAGACTTCTACGTTGCTTGAATATGACATAGTCGACCTCGATAAGCCTGTCAGTGAAGAATTGCTTAAATCCATAAGAGATGAAGGGAAGATATTATATGAAAAAACATGAAAACTTCTGCGCAGCTCTGAAGAATTTAAAAGAGATTTACAATTATGAGCAGCCTTATGACAGCGTTGTGCTTACCGGTCTTGTGGGGCTCTTTGAGATATGCTTTGAGCAGTCATGGAAAATGATGAAAGAAGTGCTGACAGAGCACGGATATGAAGATTCGGCTACCGGTTCCCCTAAAACTATTCTGAAGACCGGATTCAAGGCCGGCATAATAAAAGACGAGGAACTGTGGATAAGGGCGCTGGCGGCAAGAAACAACGTGACCTGCGCTTATAACCGAGAGGTCGCATATGATATAGTATCACAGACTAAAGAACAGTTTTACGATATGTTTAGAACTCTCGAAGAAGATATAAAAAGATGGATATGAAAGGAAACAAATTATGCGTTATGTAGGTGATATTTACAGACCTCCCAGCGAGGCCTACAGTTTGCTGGTGCAGGTGACCATAGGCTGCTCCCACAATAAGTGTACTTTCTGCAATATGTACAAGGATAAGCAGTTTAAAGTGCGCAGCGCCGATGAGGTGATAGAAGATCTGGCCTGGGCCAGGAGCCACTACGCAAGAGTGGAAAGAATTTTCCTCTGTGACGGAGACGCCCTGTGCCTTGCCAACAGCAAGCTGATGAGGATACTCGATTACATAAGGGAGAACTTCCCTGAGTGTGAGAGAGTCACCACCTACGGAAGGGCTGCCATCGCCCTGAAAAAAACTGATGAAGAGCTGCGGGAGCTGAGAAAACACGGACTGACTATGGTATACATCGGCGCAGAGTCGGGCAGCGACAAAGTCCTTGAGATGGTCAATAAGGGCGAAACCAGGCAGCAGCTCATAGACGGAGTAAAGAAGCTGGAGGCGGCAGGTCTCAAGACTTCAGTAACTTTTATAAGCGGCCTTGCCGGCCCTGAATTGTGGGAGGAACATGCTGTCGAGACAGGCACCATGATAGCGGAGATGAACGCTTCATACGTAAGCCTGCTGACGCTGATGCTGCAGCCGCCTGCGCCGATGCTGGAAGATTATAAGGCGGGACGCTTCACATTGCTTACTCCTGAAGAAGTCTTGGCTGAGACTTGTCTCATGCTTAAATATGCCAGACCTTCGAAGCCTTGTGTGTTTAGAAGCAATCACGCTTCCAATTATGTTTCGCTGAGAGGCAACCTGCCTATGGACAACGAGAGCATGATCGCTTCTCTCAAACGCTGTATGGAGGATAGAGGGCTTCTTAAAGACGAAAGATTCAGAATGTTGTAAAATGAAGATATTGCTGACCACTTTGAATTCTCAGTATGTTCACTCGAATCCGGCTCTTAAGTATCTCTACACGGTTCTTGAAGATACGCCTGATGAAGTGTTCCTGCGAGAATTCACCATAAATAACGAGTACTCGTATGTCTACGGAGAACTTGTGCGAGCAGACTGCGATCTGGTCTGTTTTTCCTGCTATATCTGGAATATCGAGATGATACGGAATCTGGCCGCAGACCTTAAAAAAGCGAAGCCTCATGTGATGATCTGCCTCGGCGGACCGGAGGTGAGCTACGAGGCTCACGTGCTGGCCATGGAAAACCCCTGGATTGATTTTATTCTCTGCGGAGAAGGAGAATATTCGCTGTACCGCCTGTGTCAGGTGCTAAGGCAGGCGGGCGGGGAGGAGCTGTTTCGTACCGTTCCCGGGCTAATATATAGGGAGGGCGGCAAAGTTTACGTCAACCAGCAGATAGAGCCCATGGATTTCAATTCGATTCCGTTCATGTATTCTCTTTTAGAATGTGAATCGGACAGAGTCGTCTATTATGAGTCGTCCCGTGGCTGTCCCTTCAGATGCAGCTATTGTATGTCGTCCATAGAAAAGTCTGTAAGACCTCTGACTATCGAGAGAGTTAAAAGAGAACTGGGATATTTTCTCCACAAGGACGTGATGCAGGTAAAGTTTATAGACAGGACGTTTAACTACGACGATGACAGGGCTTGCGAGATAATAGAGTACATAATAGACAACGATAACGGAGTGACCAACTTTCACTTCGAGATATGCGCCGACCTGATGAGCGATAGGATGCTGAATCTGCTGAAAAGGGCCCGCAGGGGACTTTTTCAGCTGGAAATAGGTATCCAGTCCACTAATCCGAAGACCCTCGAGGCAGTGAACAGGAGTGAAAACGTATATCCGGTATTATACAATGTAGAAAAACTGACGGCCCTGCAAAATATCCACATACATGTGGATCTCATCGCCGGTCTTCCCTATGAGACTTATGAGCTCTTTGGACGTTCTTTCGATAAGGTGTACAAGCTCAGGGCGGACGCGTTTCAGATGGGCTTTCTCAAAGTTCTGAAGGGAACGGCCATGGCTTCCATGAAGAGAGAATACGGGATCGTCTTCAGAGATAAAGCTCCTTATGAGATAATTTCGAATCGCTGGATAGATTCTGTCCAGATGATAAGGCTTAAGTCCATCGAAAAAATGCTCAATATATATTATAACAGAGGAGGCTTTCATAATACTCTGGACTATATGATGAACGCGCTTCAGACAGAGCCGTTTGACTTCTTTGAGAGACTGGCGGATTTTTACTTTGAATCGGGCTATCATCATGTCAACAGAAAGAAGGAAGATCAATACAGGATAATGAGGAAATTTGCCCTCGGAAAGTCTCAGGATATAGAACCGGAAGCTCTGAACGAAGCGCTGCTTAAAGATCTTTCGGAAGCTTTTAATCCGGAGGAAGTCAGAAGATTTTTGAAAAAAGGATGGGAGATATAGAGCATGGATCTGATAAACGTAGAAGACAGGATCAGCAAATACCTGACGCCGTATCTGAACGACTATATATTCGATGAATTATCATCAAATTATCTGAACAAGTCGGGGCTTTCGGATATACTCACGGGAGTTCCCGTACCTATCAGAAAGGATGAGATAGAAAGCATATCGACGCTGACTATAGCCAAGGGAATGTCTTTTGTTCTGGGATGTGATCCAAATTTCGAATATAAGGACAACTATGTCGCATATATATTAAGAGTATCGGATAAACGCTTTGCTCAGGGATTGGTGGCCGAAGGAATAGAGAGAGCGCAGAAGAAAGAATACGTCTATGCGTGTATCCAGTTCAGAGCCGCTATGATAATAGATCCTCAGAACATAGACGCGCTCTACTGCTATGGCCGGGCTCTGAGAGACGCTTACGAGGCCGGAGAAGAAGAGGACTTTATCGCCAGATTCAAGGCCGAGTCCATAGAGGCCTTTGAGAAAGTCACTCTCCTAAGACCTGATTTTGCCGACGCATATTATTTTTTAGGATATGGATACATAAATTTAGGGCTTTATGTAAAAGCTAAGTTAACGTGGCAGGAATTTATCAGACTTTCTCAAGATGAAGAAAAAAAGCAGGAGATAAGTCAGCGGCTTTCGGCGTTAGACGAACCTGTGGAAATAGAAGAAGGCTACAATCTCATACTTTCGGGACGATTTGAAGAGGGAAAGAATGTCCTGAAAAAATATAAGTCGGGAAAGTTTTCCGATTGGTGGCCGCTGTGGTACTATCTGGGAACTGCTGATTTGGCTCTCGGACTGGCTGAGGAAGCTGCAGAAGAATTCAAGAAGGTGCTCACTCTCTGCCCCAGCAACAGAGAGGCCATGGAAGAGCTGACGATGATCTACCAGTCGCTGGGAAACGAGGAGATGGCTGAGAAGTACAGAAAGAAGATTAAAATAGTAGCCGAAAACGCGGAAAAAGACCGTGAGGAAGCCGCGTCGGGCCGGCCTGAAAAACTGAATTAAGTTGGCGGAAAAATTTTCTTATTTATGATAATTGCACTTGACATCTCATAGATGTTAATGTATAATCGATTGTGTTGTCAGTAAATGACAACCGTTGTTCCAAGGTAGCTCAATGGTGGAGCACTCGGCTGTTAACCGATAGGCTGTGGGTTCGAGCCCCACCCTTGGAGCCATTTTTTTGCCGGAGTGGCGGAATTGGCAGACGCACAGGACTTAAAATCCTGCGATCCTTACCGATCGTACCGGTTCGACCCCGGTCTCCGGCACCAGTCGTCTTTTAATATCAGGGCTGATACCGAAGACTGAAACAAGTCTCATTCAAACTTGCATATAAAGGAGTCGGACTGAATACAATATAATATTGATGACGCGGGGTAGAGCAGTTGGTAGCTCGTCGGGCTCATAACCCGGAGGTCGAAGGTTCAAGTCCTTTCCCCGCAACCAAACGAAGAAAACAGCACCGAAAGGGTGCTGTTTTTTTCGTTTGAATATGAACGAGAAGGACTTGAACCTGAGAAGGCGCGAGCGGGAGGCCAAAGCGCCGGTGGCACTTTGGGCAGCGAGCGGTCCGAGCCGTCCGGAGAGAGAAAGAAAGGCAGAGAGGGCGGCGGAGGAGACAGCCTGCGAGCGGAGCGAAGCAGGCGGTCAAGTCCTTTCCCCGCAACCAAACGAAGAAAACAGCACCGAAAGGGTGCTGTTTTTTTCGTTTGAATATGAACGAGAAGGACTTGAACCTGAGAAGGCGCGAGCGGGAGGCCAAAGCGCCGGTGGCACTTTGGGCAGCGAGCGGTCCGAGCCGTCCGGAGAGAGAAAGAAAGGCAGAGAGGGCGGCGGAGGAGACAGCCTGCGAGCGGAGCGAAGCAGGCGGTCAAGTCCTTTCCCCTGAGGCCACAGCAATAAGGCGGCGCTTTAGACTCTCCGCCATTTTCCTTTTGAGAAAAATATTGACAGTATTAGGCAAAAAAACTATAATGTAACTAAATAATAGTTGCAAAGAGGTGGCGCCTTCTAAAAATGAGCAAACTTGAGAAAGCAAAAGAAAGAATAAGATCAAAACCTAAAGACTATACTTACAATGAAGCCAAATATTTGTTATCACAGTTAGGTTTTAAGGAATATAACAAAGGTAAAACTTCCGGGTCGAGAGTGAAGTTTTATAGAAAAGAAGATCAGAAAGTTATATTGCTACACAAGCCGCATCCCGGAAATATTATGTCCGGTGGTGCTACTGTAGATTTAGCTGATTTTTTATTTGATTTGGGAGAACTATAGAAATGAAAAATAATAATATACTTGAATATAAAGGATACCATACAAAAATAGTATTTAATTCTGCGGATTTTGTTTTACGAGGCAAAATAGAAGGAATAAATGATTTAGTTGATTTTGAATGCGAAGATGTTAAAGATGTTGAAAAAGAGTTTCATGCGGCCGTAGATGATTATTTGCAGTTTTGTGAAGAAGTCGGAAAAACTCCTGAAAAAGAATATAAAGGTACTTTCAATGTCCGCATAGATCCCGCACTGCACAAGAAGTTAGCAAATATCGCTATGAAGAATGGAGACACATTGAATGCATCTGTAGAAAAAGCAATTAGTTCATATGTTTACAATGAAAAGAGAATAAGCGAATATTTGCATAGAGGGAAGATATTAAAAGATCTAAAAAACGAATCAATATACCGTTATGAGGGAGAAAATTATTATAACAGCAATGTTGTTCATTTTAAACAAAAATGCGGATATGAAATGTAAACGGGAGGCGTAAATTTATGATTAAAAACTTAGCAGACTATTTCGATGCCAATCAGGAGATTTATTTAGCTGAAGTTTCGTACAATAGAATTGAAACAGATAAAAGAGCCGAAGGATATTTAATAAATTGTACAGATAGTATTACTGTTGATGCCAATGAAAATGTAGCCAGACTATCGGTTAAGCGTACTTTGAATTTTGAACCGGAAGGAATGTTCAAACTGTCAGTAACATATGGCGCTATACTTAGATTTAATGAAAAGAAAAAATATGAGCATAACTGGAGAAATATTAACCTTGCAAAAGAGTTTGAGAAACACGGGGATTTTGTATTGGGAAATTTGATGAATAGAATATCATTATTAATCTCTGAGATTACTTCCTCATTTGGTCAATCCCCTATTGTATTGCCACCTACAATTATATCTGAAGAGAAGATATGAACAAAATAACGGCGAGATACAATTCCCCGATGTGTAAGGAGGTAGTGCTATGAGTAAAGAAACAGAGTTTACTGTATTTTGCATGGAGAGCTATAAGGTTTATAAATCCCTTTCCGGCAAGCAGGTATACGATTTGTTCTGCCAATATGATGTGTTCGATTATATCCGTGAGTTCTATGATGTGCTTCACACCACAAGCTATCAGTATATAAACCGCGATATCGACATCTATTTGAAATCGCGCAATGCTGTAATTCCTGCATAAAATCTATGATATGTGCCGCAAAAGCCGGACGCTTTGAGAACTCATCATTTCTGCAGGAACAAGAATAACTCTTCCGAGTTTATCTTGTAAACGAATTTTCGACCGTCCTTGCTCTCGACTATCGGAGCGCCGCTGTTAATGAGATCAGACACATAACTGCGGGCGCTGCCTGAACTGACCTGCAATAGAGAGGCCAGCTGCTTACGATCTAACGGATCATTGGAAAACAAGTCGTTTTGGATCAGATACCAAAGAACATATGAGGTTTTCCTTTGCTCAGCGGGATCCAGATTTCCATATTTTGAATCTAACAGTATGCGGAAATTATCGAGAATCTCTTTGCCGCTTTCCAACTTCTCCGTCAGTGAATCTATAGATTCATCTATTACATCACAAAAGTAATTGAGAAAAAAAGTCAATTCGCCCATGTTCTTCTTGTTATTGCATAAATCAAAGGCCTTATAATATTCGTTCTTGGTATTTTTTATTGTGTAAGAAAGCCTCAAAGCTACAAGCGTGTTAAATTCGCGCTTTAGCAGATAACTGCTGATAAAACGGCTCAACCTGCCGTTTCCGTCGTAAAAAGGATGAATATATCCGATAAGATAATGGAAAACGGCAATTTTGTATATTGGCAAGATGTCTTCACGATTGAGAACTTGCAGGGCCTCATCAATGCAGGCAACGATTTTTGCTTCGGGGAAAACTCCGGTATGCTTTACTTGTTGTGTTGCCGAGACTACCTCGGCTAAACCTTTACGAAAAATTTCACCGTCAGGATGATTGTCCGGCTTTATTTCATCGAGAACAAATTCATCGTACAATTTTCTCAAATCGGCGCTTGATTTAAGGGATACGCCAAACGAAGAATTGTCGTCACAAAGAAGGCTGATATATTTCTTTATCATTCCGTCGAACCGAAGCTTTTTATCAGAGCCTTCTTCAGCATTTAATACATCCATGACTTCTTTTCGGGTGCTATGGACGCCCTCGATGTCATTAGTCAGTATTATTTCATCGATTAGGCAATTTCGCTCATAAGATTCGTAGGCTAATTTTGGAAGAATAGCGCAAAGCTCACTTAATTTTGCGAATTTTCTGTATATACGAGAAATATTCATTGGAGAGCCGGGGAGCTCTACAAAAAATGCCTCGTGGTCATGTATTTTAATTCCAAGAGAAAAAGCATAAGGACTGTTTTTGCGCTTTTCATATTCAGTAAAGAAATTTGAGTTGTCTGAATAATAAATAGTACTTAAAGGAGTATGTTTCATAAACCCACCTTCTCAAAGATATTTAATCGATTTTATCATTTAACTTTCAAAAAGTCAATGTTTTTAAAAGTTAAGTGTATTATATGCAATAATCAATAAAAAATACGGAATTTTTAAAACTAAAACAAAAAAGACGGCTTCGTATAACAGATCGTAGCTTTACCCATCCCAATGCGATTGACAAAACCATGCAAAAGTAATACGATTGATTGTATCACGATAGAGGCGACGATGAACAAAAATCCGGAGGGCAGGATCACAGTACCGGTGTAGCTCTGCCAAGCGAGGAGGAGTTTAAGATGAACATAGGAGAGATAGGAAGGACGTTCTTTCAATATCTGTACGACGGTATTCTTATCGTGGACAGGGATTCGGTGGTGCAGTACATCAACCCGGCATATACGCGGATTACGGGCATCACAGAAGATAAGATCATCGGCAAGCCCCTTAAAGAAGTAAGGCCGGGAGCCAGACTGGTGGAAGTGGTAAGCTCCGGCGAGCCCATAGTGGGAGCCCTGAGAAGAGAAAAGGGCGTAGACTATACGGTGAACATGTCCCCCATCTTAGAAGACGGCAAGGTTACGGGAGCCATCTCTGTAGTGAGCAATATAGAGGACGTACGGAAGCTTTCCAAGACCATAAATAAATACGAGAGCGAGATTCTGAGGCTGGAAAACAGGATGCAGGCCATAAACAGGGCTAAATATACGCTGGATGATATAATCGCCAAAGACCAGGTTTCCGTCAAGTTGAAGGACGACGTGCTGAGAATCGCCAGAAAGGAAACCACCGTGGTATTGATGGGAGAAAGCGGCACCGGCAAGGAACTCTACGCTCAGGCTATTCACAACGCCTCCTCCAGAAAAAACAATTCCTTCATCGCCGTCAACTGCGCGTCTTTCCAGAAAGAACTTCTCGAAAGCGAGCTTTTCGGGTACGAGGACGGCGCTTTCACGGGGGCAAAAAAAGGCGGTAAGATGGGCTTGTTCGAGGCCGCCGACAACGGAACCATATTTTTGGACGAAATATCCGAGATGAGCATGGAGACTCAGGGGCACCTTTTGAGAACCCTTCAAGAGCACACCATAAGGCGGGTGGGAAGCATAAAGGAAATCCCGGTCAACATACGAATCGTGGCGGCTACCAATAAAAACCTGGAGAAATGCGTCGAAGAGGGCACTTTCCGCCATGACTTATATTACCGCATAGCCATATATCCGGTGAGAATACCGCCCCTATCGGAACGCAAGCAAGACATACCGGCCCTTTCTGAGGCCTTCTGCGACGAACAGCGCAACGCCTTGAAGAGGAACATAACCATTTCAGAGGAAACTAAAGAAGCGTTGATGGCCTATCGGTGGCCGGGCAATGTGAGAGAGCTGAGGAACGCCATAGAATTTTCGGTCAACAGCATGGAGGGAACCGTAATAGAACCGAGGCACCTGCCTTACAGGATGCAGGCACATGGACAGAGGCCGGAGACCGTTTCCGTCAAAAAGCTTTCAGAAGCCGTAAGGGAGGCAGAAAGAGCGGAGATATTCAAGGCCCTCAAGATATGGGGAGACGATATGGAGGGGAAGAAGAGAGCCGCGGAGGCTCTGGGAATATCTCTTGCGAGCCTTTACAATAAGATTAAGTGAATTCTAAAATTATAGAAATTTAGAACAATGATTTCTAAAATTTTGGAAAAAACCGATATGAGAGGGTAAAAAATCATGATTTTACCCTCTTTTTTGTTGGCACGGTAATTGCTCATATATAAAAGTGAAAATGATGAAAGGAGACGCTGATTTGAAAAAGATAAGAATAGGAGGCGGAGCCGGATACGGCGGCGACCGAATAGAGCCGGCAGTAGACCTGATTCGCTTCGGAAATCTGGATTATATAATCTTTGAATGTCTGGCGGAGCGAACCATAGCCCTCGCCCAGCAAAAAAAGAAGGAAGACAGCCGCAAAGGCTACAACGAACTGCTGGAGCACCGCATATCGAAAGTTCTTCCTCTTCTCAAAGATCATAAAGTGAAGATCATAACCAACATGGGCGCGGCCAATCCAAAGGCAGCCATGGAAGTTACCGGACGGATGGCAAGAGAATACGGCCTGACAGACCTTAAAATAATGGGCGTATTGGGAGACGACATTATAGACGGAATAGACCGGTATATGGACTTCGAGATACTGGAGACCGGACAGCCCCTCAGCAGCATAGCAGACGATATAGTGTCTGCCAACGCTTACATAGGGGCCGGTGGAATAGTGGAGGCACTGAAGCAGGGAGCCGACATAGTGATTTCCGGAAGAGTCGCAGATCCGGCCCTCACGCTGGCTCCGGCGATATACGAATTCGGATGGTCCATGGACGACTATGAGAAGCTGGGAAAGGGAACCGTGATGGGACACCTGCTGGAGTGCGGAGCTCAGGTGTGCGGCGGATATTTCGCAGACCCGCCGTACAAAGAAGTACCGAAGCCGTGGGACATAGGCTTTCCGATAGGAGAGATCACGGAAGACGGGGAAATTACCATTTCCAAGCTAAATAAGGCCGGAGGCGTCGTCAGCAGGGAGACGGTTACGGAACAGCTCATATATGAGATTCACGACCCGTCGGCATATTACACACCGGATGTAGCCGCCGATTTTTCCGGCATACAGATAGAAGAAAGAGATGGAGCCGTAAAGGTAACCGGGGCCTCGGGAAACGAGAAGAACGGCAAATACAAGGTGAGCGTCGCTTATAAAGACGGCTTTATAGGCGAGGGAGAGATGAGCTATACAGGAAGCGGAGCCGAGACGAGAGCCCGGCTTGCTATAGAGATAGTCAAGAAGTGGATGGAGCCTTGGAAGGACAAGATAGAAGAAGAAAAATATGACATCATAGGCGTCGATTCACTCCATGGAGACATTACCGGGGCCGGCGGAGCTTCTCCGGCAGAATGTAGAATAAGAGCCGCCGTCAGGACTAAAGATAAGGAAGCGGCCGAAGCGGTGGGAAAAGAAGTGGAAGCCCTGTACACCAACGGGCCTGCCGGAGGCGGCGGAGCCAGAAAATCGGTGAAGGAAGTAATCGCCATAGCTTCCATATTCGTGCCCGAAGACGACATAAAAATCGAAACAGCTTTGTGGGAGGGAGAAGAATGAAACTGAGAGAAATCGCTCACTCCAGAACGGGAGACAAGGGAAACATATCCAACATCTCGGTGATAGCCTATAGGCAGCAGGACTACGAGACGATAAAGCAGAAGGTGACTGCTGAAAAGGTGAAAGAATACTTTTCCGGCATAGTCAAGGGAGACGTGGTCATATATGAACTTCCGAGTTTATGGGCGCTGAACATAGTCATGTATCAGGCTCTGGGCGGAGGCGTGACGAGGTCCCTGTCCCTGGACACCCACGGCAAAAGCCTAAGCAGTCTCCTCATGGACATGGAGATATAGACAAAACATAGAGAGGAGGAAAAAATGCAGTTAACTGACATAGAAAAGAAGATACTCGCAGGTGAAGAAGGCGAAGCTAAACAGATAGCCATGGAAATCCTGACCAACATCGGAGAAGCCATGGAAGCCGACTCCTTTGTAGAAGTATCGTCGGTTCAGGCCATGGCCCACTTCGGCTCTCTCCACATTGCAGGCAGAGACTGGCTGGAAAAGCTGGCCTGCATGGGTGGAAAATGCTGTGTTCCGACCACTCAGGACCCGGCTTCCATACCATTCAAGCATTGGCAGGAGATGGGCTACGACAGTGAATACGCCGAGAACCAGTACAGGCTCGAAGCGGCCATCATGAAGCTGGGGGAGATGCCCAAGTGGTCATGTACCCCGTATTATCAGGGCAGCGTTCCGAGAGCGGGGCAGAATATAGCATGGGCCGAATCTTCGGCGGTAAGCTTTGCCAATTCCGTACTCGGAGCAAGAACCAACAGGACTCCGGCGGGGCTGGCGGTGTGCGCGGCGTTGACGGGTAAGATGCCGCGGTACGGACTGTATCTGCCGGAAAACAGAAAAGCCACGATAAAGATAAACGTGGAGGCGGCCGGCCTTACATCGCTGGACTACAACACCATCGGAATCATCACGGGAAAAATAGCGGGCGCCAAGATACCTGCCATCTACGGCCTGCCTCAATCCACCACCAACGATCAGCTCAAATATCTGGGGGCCTCGGCTGCTTCCAGCGGTCAGGTGGCCCTGTACCATGCCGACGGCATAACGCCGGAAGCCTTGTTTACAGATGTGTTTGACGGCAAAGCGCCGGAGGAAGAATTCGTCATAACGAGAAAGGATCTTGACGACGAGGCCGAGAGAATGTCTGCGCCGGGAGAATGGCAGCCTCAGCTGGCAGTGGTGGGATGCCCTCACTATTCTTCCGAAGAAGTAATCAGACTGGCGGAGATGCTCGGCGACAGAAAAGTTTCCGAAGGAAAGGCCTTCTGGGTCTTCACCACCGCCGAGACGGAAAGCCTGGCCGAGAGGATGGGCATAAAGCAGAAGCTTGAAGACGCCGGAGTTAGAATCATGGCGCAGACCTGTCTGGTGATAAGCCCGCTGGTGGGAGGCTACAAGAAGCTGATAACCGACTCGGGAAAATTCGCCAGCTACCTTCCGTCAGAGCACAACATAGACATCCGTTATGCCGAAACGGAAAAATGCGTAGAGGCGGTGACAGAATGAACAAAGAAGATATGATGAAGGGCAGAGGTCTTGTAAAGGGCATAGCAGAGGGCGAGGCTCTGGTAAGCAGTGAATCGCTGGTCTGGTCTCACGGGGTCGACCCGGAGACGGGCAAAATCGACGACGTCAGAGTCAGCGTATGCGGCCAATGCGTAAAAGACAAGATACTCATCTATCCGCTGGGAAAGGGATCCACCAGCGGAGCCACATGGATGCTGGAGGCAGTCAGGTGCGGAAACGGACCTAAGGCAATAATAAACAAAGAGACGGAACTGATAATCGTCGCCGGAGCCGTGCTTTCCGAAAAGCTCTACGGAAAAACCATTCCCGTAGTAGACAGGTTGGATAAAGACCCGACGGAAGCTATTTCCACAGGCGATATCGTCCGCGTAGACGGGGAAAAAGGAACGGTTGAGATTATAAAGAAGGGCTAAAAAGAAAGGAGACTTTATCATGCAAGCAATCATAGACGTAACTACGGCCATTGCCAATTGGTTTTGGGGAGTTCCAATCCTGATCCTCGTAGGAGGAGGCGGGCTGTATCTTTCCATAAGATGCGGATTCGTACAGATAAGAAAATTCAGCTATATATGTTCGCAGACTTTCGGCAAGATGTTTCAGAAAGCAGAAGAGGGCAAGATTTCGCCTTTTGCAGCCGCATGCTCGGCTCTGGGCTCTTCCATCGGAGCGTCAAACATCGTAGGCGTTCCCGTGGCCATCGCCCTCGGCGGACCGGGAGCAGTATTCTGGATGTGGCTCATAGCCATAGTGGGCTGCTGCACTAAATACTGCGAAATCGCCCTCGCCGTAAAGTATAAGGTAAGAGACGAGACTGGAACTTGGTTCGGCGGAGCCTTCAGCTACATAAAAGAAGCCTTTGGAATCAAGAGAATAGGAATAATAGCAGGTACAATATTCGCCCTGTGCGGAGCCATCAACTGTCTGCCTTCATGCGCTTCCCAGATCTTGTCGGCAACTGCGCAGATCGGCGCTTTCAACGGAAACAAAACGATATTTGGAATCATAATAATAGCCTTCGTGACTCTGGTGGTGTTCGGCGGAATCAAGAGAATAGCGGCCGTAATGGAGAAGACCGTTCCTTTCATGGCCATAATATATCTCTTGGGAGTATTGGTAATACTAGTCATGAACTATGATCAAATACTTCCTTCTTTAGGAAACATTATAAAATATGCTTTCACATCTCACGCTGCATTTGGAGGATTCACAGGTTCCACCATCGCTCTGGCCATGAGATGGGGTATCGCCCGTGGAGTATATTCCAACGAGGCAGGATACGGCACCGCCGCCATCGCTCACTCCGCGTCCGACGTAGACCACCCTATCAGACAGGCAGTCTGGGGAGTATTTGAAGTCGGCGTAGACACTCTGCTGGTATGTACGGCTACGGCTCTGGCAGTGCTGACTACAGGCGTATGGACTCAGGAAGGCATAGATTCAGGCGCTTTGGGCCAGGCGGCTTTCGGAACGACATTCGGAAAGTTCGGAGAAATCTTTGTAGCGGTATGCGTGCTCTTATTCGTGCTGACCACTATCATCGTAGTAATCTACTACGGCGAAAAGAACATGCAGTTCGTATTCAAGACGGTCAAAGCCGGAATTATCTGGAGATGCGTAATACTGGCGGCCATGGTATTCGCTCTCTTCGGAATGGAGCTTACCATAGCATATCAGTTTATCGACTTCTTCGGCGCTCTTAAGATAATACCTAACATGCTGGCCCTCATATGGCTGGCTCCTCAGGTAGTGGCGCTGAACAAGGAATACTTCAACACGCCGGGCAAATATTACATGGCCGACATGGAAGCGAAAAAGGCCAAGAAAGCAGCCAAGAGGAAATAAGTATGAAGAAAAAAATTATTCGCTGATAGAAGACCTGAGGCATGACCTTCACAAGCATCCGGAGCTTTCTTATCAGGAGGTTTGGACAAAGCAGAAGCTTATGGACTTCCTGACAGAACATACGAAACTCGAGCTTCACGACGGCGGAAGATACTTCTACGCCGTATACAGAGCCGAGGAAAAGAAGCGAGGAGCCATCGCTTTCAGGGCTGACTTCGACGCTCTTCCCATAGAAGACGAGATAGATAAGCCTTACAGGTCGTGCGTACCGGGCGTAGGTCACAAGTGCGGCCATGACGGCCATGCCGCCTCCCTGTGCGGTCTGGGGCTGGAATTAGGCGATATGAAGCCTGACAGGGACGTATACATGGTGTTCCAGCACGCTGAGGAGACAGGGCAGGGAGCCGCCGAGGCGAAAGCCTTTCTTCTAAAAAATCCCGACATAGAAGAAATCTTCGCCTTTCACAATCAGGTGGCGACACCGCTGGGAAAGATACTTGTATCCAAGGCCGTTTCCAACTGCGCCTCTAAGGGAATGTCCATCTTCATGAAAGGCGCGCCCACCCACGCCAGCATACCGGAAAAAGGCATAAACCCCGTTTTCGCCTTGACGAAGGTGGTGGATGCCATTCCAAAGTTCACCGACCCGGCTGAACACGACGGCCTAATCCTCTGCACGGTGGTGCAGTTAAATGTAGGCGATTACGCCTTCGGCACGGCGGCCAGCGAAGGCGTGCTGAGGATGACCATCCGCGCAGAAGTGGAGGCGGAGATGGACGCCTTGCAGAAAAACATAGAAGACATGTGCCGCGAGGAAGCCGGCAAAGCGGGACTTGAGCTGAGGTTTGAGTTCGAGGACGAGTTTCCGGAGACGAGAAACGACCCCCGCAGCGTAGAGAAGGTCTACGCCGCCGCAAAGAAGCTGGGTTACGAGTCCGGTGAGAAGCCTATGTCCAGAGGCTCCGAGGACTTCGGCCACTACACCAAGATAGTGCCGGGAGCAATGTTCTATGTGGGCGGCGGCACAGACGTACCGTCCTTTCACACCTCGGGCTACGACTTCACCGACAGCACCATGGAAAACGCAGTGGAGATGTTCAAAGCTCTGATAGAAGAATAGACCGAAACAAGCCAGCGCCGGGGCGATCGCTCCGGCGCTGATGATGTTTTTGAGAACACTGATAGTCTTTTCCATTGTTTCATATCATAACGTGTAGCGATCTCCGCCATATTCGCAGAAAGATATGAAGGGACAGAGCCTCGGCAGACCCCTAAAAAAGGGACTGTACCGGGAATTTTTTAAAGAGGAAACTTATCTTTTCTGATCACCAAAGACTACACAAAATAGGAAAAGTGATTCATTGAATCGCTTTGACCGGATAGACTTGTAATATGATGAATACACGATCACTGAGGAGACTTCTAAAGACATATGAAAGGGGAAACCTGTCGGTAATTTCCCTGACAAAAGAAGGCTTTCCAATGTTATTATGTACAGGATCAGAGACATATGATATCATCATGGTAAAGGCAGCGGATCCTGAGAAAGTCGTAAGGATCTTGGTACAGTAATAAGGCAGGGGTATTTTTAGATCTGATGAGAAGAAATATTATAAAAATTTCAGTTTTAATACTGATACTGATATCAATGTCTGCTTTTTTGTCCGGTTGTTCAAAAGAGTCGGACGAAATGAATGAAGCAGACATACAGAGAACAGAGACTCTTGCAGGAACAGTAGAAGGGCTGACAGAAAAAAGCATTACCGTAAAGGATGTCTTTGGCCGGACATATCTGTTTGCAAGAGATGATTCTCTGATATCATCGGAATCGGCAGAAACGCTGAGCACAGGGCAAACCATATACGTCGCCTATACGGGAAACCTTAAAAAGTCGGATGATCTTCAGACCGTCAGGGTGCTAAGGTTTTATCTGGAACAGTCCATAGGCTTATCATCGCCTGTTCACGTTTTATCCGGCCACTCATCTGTTTCTGCCCTTCTGGGAAAAGAAACGTATAAGAAAGCTAAAGCGATACTTGATTCTATGACAGAAGAAGAGAAGGTGGCGCAGATGTTCATCGTACGCTGCCCGGATACGGCGGCTAAAGATGTAGCTTTAAAATACCAGTTCGGAGGATATATCCTCTTCGCCAGAGATTTTAAGGAACGCGATAAACAGCAGATGGCAGCCGCGATTCAAGAATACCAAGACGTTTCTAAGGTACCTATGTTCATAGGAGTAGATGAGGAAGGGGGAACAGTCAACCGCATAAGTCTGTATAAACAGTACAGAGAGGTTCCCTTCTGGTCGCCACGAGATCTCTTTGATGAGGGAGGCATGGAACTTATAAAAAGCGACACCAAGGAGAAATGCCGTCTTTTATCGTCTCTTGGAATAAATCTGAACTTTGCGCCTGTAGCTGACATTTCTTCAGATCCTGCGGATTATATGTATCCGAGGACTTTTGGGATAAGCGCCGAGGAGACTTGCAAATACGTGGAGAACGTAGTTTCTGTCATGAAAGAAAACGGTATAGGGAGCGTTTTGAAGCATTTCCCGGGCTATGGAAACAACTCGGATACTCATACGGGCATCGCTGTAGATGAGCGCAGCCTGAGAAGTCTGAGAGAAAATGATTTTCTGCCTTTTGAGAGCGGAATAGAAGCGGGAGCTGAAGTAGTGCTGGTCTCCCATAATATAGTCAGATCAATAGACGGCGAACATCCGGCGTCGCTGTCTTTGCAGGTTCACAATATACTCAGAGACGAGATTGGGTTCTCCGGACTTATAATCACAGACGACCTTTATATGGACGCCATAAGAGAATACACCCACGGCCAGGAGGCAGCAGTCATGGCCGTATTGGCGGGGAACGATCTGTTGTGCTGCAGTGACTATCAGACTCAGTACCCGGCTGCCGTGCAGGCTCTCAAAGACGGGAAGATATCAGAGAACAGGGTAGATGAGTCGGTGATGAGGATACTTCAATATAAGATATCTATGGGTTTAATGAACTGAATCATAGAAAATAAGTGAAATACTGTCTGTCCAGGCAGTATTTTCTATTTACAGATACCGCAGGGCCAGAAATGAGAAACCGCTCGCTGTTTTGACATCATGAAACAGCAAGTACTGTGACAACCGTGGACATATCGGACATTTATATTCTTGACAAAACCACTGGGGGGGGGTATAGTAAAAGAACAGATTTTACTCGACGGAGGGAGAAATATGAAAAAACTATTAGTTACATTTTTAAGTGTAATCATGGTGATGGTATTTATGCCTACGATGGCTTTTGCGGCAAATGACAATGTTGCAAAGATAGGAGATAAAGAATATGCGACGTTGGCCGCTGCAGTTGAAGAGGCAGAAGACGGCGATACTATCGAACTCTTGAACGATACTACGGCAAATGATATCAGATTGACAAAGTCTCTGACCTTTAATCTGAACGGTAAAACTATCACGGGGACAAGTGACGCGACGAGAGTGTTTTTAGTGCAGAATAAAAAAGTTTCCGCTACGTTTAACGGAGGCGTCATAGAAGTTACAAATGTTGCGGGAAACGGCCTCGGTATAGCTACTCAGGGCGGAAAATTGGAACTCAATGATATGGAGATAAGAGTTGCAGCTCCGGATACTACAGCTTTGTATAATTACGGAATCCGTATCTCAGCGTATAATACGGCAGAGAATGGGGAAGATTACAATCGCGCTGAAGCTGTCATCAACAATACAAAAGTGATTGAAACAGGAAAGACTCAGGACAATGGCTATACTGTAGGTATAGCAGTGATGGGAGCTAATGACAAGGATGATTCGGACGCATACATAGAAAGCGCTTCTGTAAAGCTGAATAATGTGGATGTAAAGGCGACGGCTTTTGCTCTGAGCGGCAACGGCGCAGCTCATTCTACCAATATAGAAGTCAGAAACTCTAATCTGACTTCTATCGAAGGCGCAGCTATTTATCATCCTCAGGCGGGTACCATGAACGTGTACGGCGGAACTATAACGGGCGCTACCGGCATAGAAATCCGCGGAGGCAATGTGAACGTATCGGGAGGAACGAAGATCACTGCTACGGCAGATCCCACTTCTGTAGATCCTAACGGTAACGGAACGACCAGCACGGGAGCAGCCATAGCTGTATCTCAGCATACCACTAAGCTTCCCATAAGCGTCACTATAGACGGAGCAGAACTCACAGGGGCATCGGCTCTTGTGGCCAATAATCCTCAGAATAACAGCGCAGAGGATATCGCTAAAGTAGAAGTGATTATAGAGAACGGACAATTCACAGGACTTGTCAATACTAACGAAGGCGGCAAAATAGAGGCAGCCGGAGGAACATTTGACAGATTGGGCGATAAAGTTGAAGTTACTGCCGCCGATGTAGCGGAGATCACGGAAAACGACGGTTCTGTCAAGACGGTAGTAGGCCTTGCCAATATAAACGAAACTATCAAAGACGCTCCTGCAGGAACTAAGGTAAGGATTGTCAAAGCAGCCGAGGGATCCAAGATCACTGCTCCTGCGGAAGTTACTGTAGAAAATACTACGGACGTGAGCATAGAGGTGAACGAGGATACGTTAGATGCGGGTCAGACGATTACAGTAGAGAAGAAACCTGAGACTGAAAACCCGCCTGCCGGCGATAACGACGACGGAAATAAAAATGAAGAACCTGAAAAAGATACTGTACCTAAGACCAGCGATGTGAATAACATGTTCCCTTGGATCATGGCCATGGCGCTTGCAGCAGGCGCAGCTGCGATGCTGAAGAGAAAAGAAGACTAAGTATCTTTTATGAGGAACCCGCAGAGCCATAGCTTCCGGGTTCCTTTTACTTTTGTTTGCAATTAGTCTTGAAATAAAAAATACTATTGACAAAATTGACCGGGGGGGGGCATAATAGTAGGAGAGATTATACTGATCTATCAACAAGGAGGAAAAAATGAAAAAGCTATTTGTCACATTTCTCTGCATAGCTATGGTAGCTGTATTCCTGCCTGCTATGGCGTTTGCTGCAACTACGACAGAGGTGGGGGCAGATCTTAATGAGGCTATCGCCTCTGCGCAGAACGGAGACACACTGAAACTGACTGCGGACATCACTGAAGATATCACAGTTCCGCAAGGAAAGACGGTCACCATCGATCTGAACGGCCACAAGATCACAGCTGTAAAGGATCATACGATCACCAATAACGGAGTTCTTACTGTTGTAGGTAACGGAACTGTTGAAAACCAGGTAAAAGCAAAAGCCGCTCTGTATACGGCTCCGGGTGCAGAAACTGTTTTGAATAACGGAACTTTTACAGGAAACACTTGGTATGTAATCAAGAATCTCGGCACTCTGACTATTGACGGAGCCACTGTAGATCAGCAGGATGCGGGATCCAGCGGCATCGATAACGGCTATTACGGAAATCTGGGAAATGACTGCGGCGTAGCATACCCTGCCAGCGCTAACGTAAAACTTACTATAAAGAGCGGATATCTGAGCGGCGGAATGAATACCGTTAAAAATGACGATTTCGGAGTATTGGTAGTAGAAAACGGCGTGTTCAGCAATACCAGCGGCCCTACCATTCTCAACTGGAACGAAACATCTATCTATGGAGGAAGCTTCACAGTAAATGATTCTTCAAAAGCGGTTATCGCCAACGGATCGCTTGCCAATGACGCCGATAAAGGTAATCTGACCATTTACGGAGGAGAATTTACCGCAAGTAACGACGGAAATAACGCCATATTCGGATATGGTCAAGGTGGTAAGGAAGGCGGCGCCGTTGAAGTTAAAGGCGGAGCCTTTACAGGATATGTGGGATCTGCGGCAGATTACCCTTATACGCCTACAATAGAAGGCGGAGCCTTTACAAATTTAGATCGTGAGACTGTTGTCGTGGATAGCGACGCTTCTGCTAATTTCGTGACAGAAGGCGAAAAGATAGAAGTGGTTGGAAGCGTATATATCAACGCAGCTCTCGAAGAGCTGGAGAAAGAGCTTACACCTGAAGAACTGGCGTCAGTAAAACTGGAGATCACCGAGGCTGCAGCAGGAGTCGAATTCAAAGTGCCGTCAGGTATCACGGTGAAGAACCTCACAGAGGAAAATGTCAATGTCAATGACGAGACTCTCGGTGCAGATCAGGAACTGGTAGTCAAAGGTCCTGAGACTGACACTCCGCCTGCCGGAGATAACGACGACGGAAATAAAAATGAAGAACCTAAAAAGGATACCGTACCTAAGACAAGTGATGTGAACAACATGCTCCCTTGGGTTATGGTGATGGCGCTTACAGCAGGAGCAGCCGTAGCTTTTAAGAAGAAAGAAAATTAAACCAAGACGAGTTTAAAGACCCGGAGTTTTTCTCCGGGTCTTTTTTTCAAAAACTGCCAACATTTCTTAGAGCAAAGCAGCCATGGCTCTTTTTATGGCTTTCTATGCTTTTGACCTTGACAAAATCTCATGGGGGGGGGGTATAGTATATGTAATAAAATATTACGGCAGAGACGTTTAAGCAGTGTAAAATATGGGCTTAGCGGCTCGCTCATAAGTTTCGTATGAGAAGACCGTGGTTATTATCAATTGAGGAGAAGAATAAGAAATGAAAAAGAACATTCTGAAGAGATGCTGCGCTGCAGCTATGGCTTTTGTGATGATCATATCTTTGAGTGTTCCGGTAAATGCGGCGACTATAGGCAATACTGCCGCAGAAGGAGACGATGAGATCACCACAGACGAAAGCAGAGATGTTTCTGACATTAAGGACGGAAGGAACGTCAGATCTGAGGGGATTCTTGGCAACGGTACGGAAACTGAACCGTACGAAATACGTACTGCCGAAGATCTCAAATTTGTTGCTGAAAAAGTCAATGCGGGAGACGCCTCCTACAATAAAGCTTATTATAAGCTTACAGATGACATCAACCTTAACGGGTCAGAAGGCGAGCAGTGGATTCCGATAGGAACGGCGTCCAATAAGTTTATGGGTACTTTTGACGGAAACGGCCGCATCATCAGCAACCTGTATATAAATGATACAGAATTGGAGTATGCAGGATTGTTCGGCTGCATAGGCACTCCGGCAAAACTCGTTGGAATCACGGTGGAGGGGGCTGAAGTTACAGGCAAGGCTCAAGTTGGCGTTATAGCGGGATCAGTCTATACCGGCACTGTAGAAAATTGTACGGTGACAGGTAAGATCACCGTCACCGGAAATTATAAAGTAGGCGGAATGTTTGGTGAAGGATACGCTAAACTCTCAGGATGCGAAGTTAAGGCCGATGAAGGTAGCGCCGTTACCGGGGTATACCTCAAGAGTAATCTTGAAGGAGATAACGTAGGAGGTCTCATAGGATATAGAGGCGAGGGCGGCACTATCTCGACTACAGATTGTTCTGTTTCGGGAATAACAGTTGCCGGCACTCGTAAAGTGGGAGGACTCATAGGTTCCGCTTTCACAGATAACAAAGTGGAAGGATGTTCGGCTTCGGATATCACGGTGGTATGTAATGCCACAGATGAATATGGCTCGAGCATCTTGAATTCATCTGCTATGGCCATTGGAGGACTCATAGGGCTATATACTGCAAATGCTGAAAGCGACGGAACTCTTAAAAACTGTTCCGTGTCAAATATTTCCCTTAAAGTGGAAGATCAGAACCTGGCTTCTAAAGATAAAGTAGTTATGGGCTACGTATCCGGGGGACAGAGGTACAACAAAGCTCCCGCAAGCACCATAACAGTGGAGAATATTACTGTTTCCGGCAGCAATGCGGGTTCTAATGCAGAGGACAGGTATCCCGGCTCAGTAGCTGTAAACGGGGAACAGACCATATTCCAGAAAGGTTCGGGAACAGAAAAAGATCCTTATATAATCAGTTCGGTAGATGAACTGAAGATCTTTGCCGCTACTGTAAACGGTACTGGAATCACATATCAGAATCAGTACATCAAATTGAGCGACGATATAGATCAACTGGATATATCAGGTGAAAAATGGACGTCTATCGGTACCAGTACCAACAAGTTCATGGGTACCTTCGATGGCGGCGGAAAAACTATAAAAGGGCTTACAGACGGCGGAAAGTCAGGTACTTACGGTCTGTTCGGCTATGTACAGGACGCTGTTATCAAGAATATAAAACTTGCTGATGTGGATATGAGCTATAAATATGGCATGAACAGAGGAGCCTTGACAGGACCTGCGTACGGCAGCAGCGTCATAGAGAATATCGAAGTTTCGGGAAGCATAGCCGGCAGCGACTATCTGGGAGGAATCGTCGGAAGGCCGTATCTTTCAGATGATTCAGATGTACTTACTATTTCAGATTGTACTAATAATGCCGTTGTAGAAGGAAGCCAAAAAGTAGGCGGTATCATAGGATATGCTCGTGCTGACCAGGGAACTGTAGTGATAGATAATTGTACCAACAACGGGACGGTGACGGGAGAATATTCCGGCGGTATAACCGGATTTGCTCTCAAGACATCAGTTTCAGGATGTTCCAATACAGGACGTATAGACGGAGAACTGGTGGCGGGCGGAATTATTGGAACTGCCAACGCCAATACAAAGGTCAGCGATTCTGTAAATGATGGACCGATAATATGTAGCGGCGCAGCCGGCGGAATTATCGGAAACAGTTCGTCGGGCAATAATACTGTCAGCAGATCTGCCAACACCGGCGATATTACAGGTGTAACCAATGCCGGTGGAATCATAGGCGGTACTGCTTCGTCTGGAGATTACGTAGATAACTGTTATAACGGCGGAAACATCACGGCTACTGGTGAAGAGGCCATAGCGGGAGGCATATACGGATACAATAACACTTCATGCGGCGTAAAAGCATGCGTCAATGACGGAACCATCACCGCTGAAAAAGGAAAAGAATACCAGATCGGTAAGAGCGGATACTGGTACGATCAAGCCACGGGAAGCAAGAACGAAAGCTGCTATTACCTGACAGAAGATGGAACCATCTATCTGGCGTCAGGCAACGGAGACGACCCGTCTGAGGAACAAGAAGATATGACGCGTACAGAGCTTTCACAGAAGCTCAATGAAGCTGGGTCTGCTGACAACTTCTGGAGACCTCAGAACAGTTCTGTACAGCCTGATCCTCTGATTCCGGGCGCCTTTGACGATGAGGAGCTGCGTGTGGCAGTAGTGCTGGATAAAGACGGAAAAGAGATAGAAGGGTATATTAGCATTGAAGAAGCTGTTGCAGCGGCGAGAAGCGGCGAGACAATAAGGCTTGAAAAAGATATAGAGCTTACTGAAACCCTTAAAATAACAGGCAATAAATCTGTTTCGATAGACCTGAACGGCAATACTGTAACCGGATCAGAAAATAAGATCATGATCGAGGTGGGAGATAAGACAACGGGAGAAGATACTTCGATTCTCACCCTTACCGATTCCTCGCAGTCAAAATCCGGTAAAGTCATCAGCGATATAAAAGCCAACAAAGCCGCTATCTGTGTAAGAGCCGGAGCAGGCATGATAACTGAGAATGTTACGCTTCAGTTTATAGACGAGTCAAAAGAGACGGTCAATACTATGATACAGACCCAAGGAGATCTTACTGTCAACTCAGGAACGAAGATAGTATCCACAGAAGCAGGCATTACAGTACTCGGAGATAAGGGAAAACTTATCGTAAACGATGGAGCGACGATCGAAGGAGAAGCCTATGCTCTTTCCGGAAACGGAACTTTTTCCGGTACAGAGATGGTGATAAACGGTGGAGAAATCATTTCTTCGAAGGGAACCGCCATATATCATCCACAGGACGGCCAGTTGATTCTCAACGGCGGAATTATCAGTGGACTTAACGGAGTCCAGATGTGCGCCGGAAAGCTCATAGTGCCAAAGGACAGCAAAGCAGAAGTGATTGCCGTAGGAGAGGATATGCGCTCAGATAGGGAACCTGGAGACGGAACTATCATAGACGGAGCAGCTATATCTGTCATCGATCGCGGTTATCCTGGCGGTGAACCTTATGTAGATATACAGGGTGGAAAATTTGTTTCTGAAAAATCAGAAGCGATTCTGGCATACACCTGGAGTACTGACGCCGAATCCACCGACTGGCCTGACGCCGGAGACTATGTGGACATAGCAGGAGGCTCCTTCTCTCATTTCGTACCTGAGGATCTGTGCGCAGACGGATTTGGAACCAATGAAAATAAAGACGGTACCTTCGGAGTACACGAGCATGATCTCAGATATGAAAGCGACAAGGAAAATCACTGGAGCATATGCCAGATATGCGGAGTAAAAGGCGATGTGAAAGCTCACGCGTATGGTGATTGGACGGTAGTAAAAGAAGCAGGTGAAAGTACTGAGGGAAGCAGAGAAAGAGCATGTACCGATTGCGGATATAAGCAGACGGAAGTCATTCCTGCTACAGGATCAGGCTCATCTACGGTCACAGGACCTTCAGATGAAGATAAGAAACCTGAAAACACGCCTAAGACGGCAGACCAAAATAACATGTTGCCTTGGCTCATGGTCATGGCTCTGGCGGCAGGTACGGCAGCAGCAGTGAAGAGAAAAGAAAACTAAAAACAGGAAATGTATAAAGAAGACCCGAAAGACTGAACTTTCGGGTCTTTTCTTGTGAAAGAGTCATCTACTACAGGAAGACTTTTTTGAAGCTGATTTTTGCGCTTTCCAGCAGCAGCTCCACCGCGCCGAAGATCACATCTTTGCTTTCATCGTCCATGCCTTTCAGAGAAGAAAGAAGAACCATGACTTTTTTCAGACCGGTCCCGTTCAAGTCGTTTACAGTATGGGCGCCTGTCTTGCAGATCATTTTATAAGAAGTATCTACGAAGACTTCTCTCTCCTGCGGAGTCATCTTACGGACCCATTCTTTTAAAGTGTGATCTATGAAGGTGCTCTTGCTGTCCACATTGTCCAGGCGTGTAAAACCTTTTGGACCCACCAGCCATGAATAGATATTGTGCTGAATGAGTCCGTTTTTTCCCCGGCTCTTGATTATGGTGTATGGTTCCTCGTGCTCTAAGAGCATACCTATGATGGAAGACTGCGGGACGAAAGTGAGCACTCTGCCGCATATGTCCTTATAGCCGTCCTGCTCTATAACTTTTGAATCGAATCCTGGTCCGTCAAAATTATACACCGATGAAATGCGTCCCTTAAAATCTCCTCTGCAGAAAGACGCAGCGAATACCGCCAGGTTCCCTCCTTTGGAATGACCGCCTGCAATCAGGTCTGTGGTCAGTACTGACGCAGCCTTATTCATGTACGACACGGCAGATTCCTGAGATGGAACAGGACATTTAAAGCTCATATTGAAATCTTCCTTCCATCCTACGATGGAACTGTCAGTACCGCGGTAAGAAATATAGCTGACGCTGCCGGGGAGATCCACTGTGACAGCAGAAAACTGCTTTTCTGCATCTTCGTCCCATTCGTTTATATAACCGCACAATGTGAGATCTGAGAATCGCCTGCTCTCAGCAGTTTTTTTGAGCAGTATGAGATCCGCGTTCTTGTCTGCTCTTTTTATGGCTTCATTGGTGTCAAAGAACCGGGCCGCGGCTTCGGCTACGGTGATCTTGCTTAAAAAGTCTTCAGATACTATTCCGTCAAAAGGAATATACGACAGCCTGGCCAAGATTAGGCTGTCCAGTTCGTTGAATCCGGCGAAATATAAGGGAATATCGCCTCTCCAATCCAGATAATCAAAAATACTGCTCAATTTAATGCCCCTTCCAATATGTTGTATAAGAATGTTATAATACCGAAAGCGCTCTCATGTCAATCCTTAACATCAAAATGTGGCGGGAACTTTGGTATGACAGGAGGATTCTCATTGTTTTTTGACCGGATATAATATATAATTGCTTAAGGGAAAGAGGTTCTCCCATGGCGTGACTTGCCTGAACTGCCGAAAGGCTGATGACTTCTGCAATCGCTTGACTGCAGAAGTTTTTTGATTTAAATGAAGACGAAGTTTGGAGGAGAAGATATGTTTTTAGAATGTTTGGCTGTAGGCGCAGGAGGATTTTTCGGCTCTGCTCTGAGGTATCTCATGGGGATGATACCTGCTTTGAATAAGGTAGACTTTCCATTTCATACTATGCTCATAAATATTCTGGGAGCGGTGATTATAGGCATGATAGTGAAATTCTCTGATTCCTGGGAGGCCATGAGCGGCTATAATCTCCTTCTGCTGAAAGCGGGATTCTGCGGAGGTTTTACGACTTTTTCCACGTTTGCTTTGGAATCGGCAGAGATGATAGAAGCCGGCAGGATAGCAGAAACCGCGGCATATGCCGTCCTAAGCGTTTTACTGTGCATCGGAGGCGTTTATATCGGAAAATATCTGGCGGGGGCTATAGGGATCTGAGAGGCGTAACGCAGGGTATTGACAAATAAGGGACTTAGATGATAGGATAAAAATGACAAAAAAATTTTAAAGCGAAACAAACCGGAAGCCGGTGTATAAGTCCGGCACTGTGTCTCAGCAACCGTGATATCAACGAAAGGGATCAGCGTTAAGTCGCAGCCATTGGAGGAGACTCTGAGAAGGCATCTTCAGTAGGATATAAAGATTAAGTCGGTAGACCTGTAGTCGTTTTAATATCAGTCTTCTGAGGTGGGGCGAAGGTTATATTTATACGGCGAGGCAGATCGCCGGGAGCGGAATATAATTTCAGGCACCTTGACGGTGTTTTTTTATTACATATAGAGATATCATCTGAGAAATCTTTGATTTAGGAGCATAGCGAAGTGGAAAACAAGAGAAATAAGAAAATTTTCAATACGATCATGGTAGCGGTGATAGCTGTCATAGCCATAGGCGGTGTGATATCCGTAGGCTTTATAAAGGGATGGTTTTCCGATGGGGGAGAGCAGGCCGCCCTGGCGGGAAAAGTCACCGGAGTGGTGAATATCGAGAGAAAGGGAGTTTCCTTCGAGCTGGAAGAAGGGGCGGCTCTACAGACGGGAGATAAGATATCGACCAACGAAAAAGCAGGCATAGTAATAGAATCCGGAGACAATACATATGAACTCGCCGAGAACACTTCTGTAGTCGTAGGAGAGTACAAAGATCAGAAGTTCAGTATGGAGATCACGGCCGGAGAGGCTTTCGCAGTGCTCAGCGACGGTCAGATGTTCGGCAGCATAACTGCGCAGGAACGCAGTATCACTGCTGACGGAACGGTATTTTCTGTCAATGTTCAGACAGGATCTATGGGCGTAAATGTATTTGAAGGAAACGTCGACGCCCAGAAAGGCGATAAAGAGGTGCAGGCTGAGGAAGGGCAGACTATTTCAGTAGTAGGAGAAGAGATGACTGTCATGGAGCTTCAGGCTTCATCTCTGAATCAGTTCAACATAGAAAAGGCTCTTCTGGCGGGAGAGAAACACGAATTATGTTTCAGTCAGGAAGAACTCAATAAAGTATTGGAGGACAGGGAGTCTGAAGGAACACAGGCGAGAGAAGAAGCCGAGTCTTCAGAAAGCTCTCAGGGAACCGGCAATACTGCCGACAAGAACCCGGCTCAGGGCGGATCTTCTCAGTCCAATGGCGGAAGTTCAAGCGGCGGTAGCGGCTCGGGAGGATCAGGCTCTTCTGCCAGTTACGATTATACCTGCACCATAGAGATAAGATGTGATACGATATTGAATAATATGGGGCAGCTTAGCCCGGGAAAAGAGGGATATGTACCATCCAGCGGAGTAATTCTGAGAACGGTCACCGTAGGATTCAATAAAGGTGAAACAGTGTTTGACGTTCTGAAAAGAACCTGCAAAGAGAAGGGCATACAGATAGAATACTCATACACTCCTATGTATGGAAGTTACTATATAGAAGGTATAAATAATTTATATGAATTCGACTGCGGAAATCAATCGGGGTGGATGTATAAGGTCAACGGCTGGTTCCCTAATTACGGATGTTCATCGTATAAACTGGAAGACAAAGATTCTATCGTGTGGGCCTTTACATGCAACGGCCTCGGGGCGGATCTTGGCGCAAGCATGGGATGAGGAGCATGAGATGGAAAATAAGGATACTTTTTCCGGTTATAATCCCATAATAAACTTCGTGTTTTTCATCGGGGCAGTAGTTTTCGGAATGTTTTTCATACATCCTGTATTCATGATGTGCTCGCTCCTGCTGGCTTCGGTTTATTACATCACGGTGAAAAAATCCGCTTCATGGAAATTTTTGATAGGAATGTTGCCGCTCTTCGTGGTACTTTCTTTAGTGAGTCCTCTTTTCAATACCAATGGCTCCATCGTACTTTTTACTTATTTGGGCGGCAGGCCGTATACTCTTGAATCGCTGTATTACGGGATGGTGCTTGCAGTCATGTTCATCTCTGTAATAATATGGTTCGCTTCATATAACATCGTCATGACTACAGATAAGTTCTTGTATATCTTTGGCAAAGCGGCGCCTTCCATATCTTTGGTGCTGTCCATGATAATGCGTCTGGTGCCGGGCTTTCAAAAAAAGATCGGGCAGATATCTTCGGCCAGAAAGTGCATAGGAAAGGCGGGGGATTCCGGAACCAGAAGAGAAAAGGCCGAAAACAGTATGACAGTGATATCCACCTTGACCAGCTGGGCTCTGGAGGGCGGTATAATAACAGCAGACAGCATGAGGAGCCGGGGATACGGGTCCGGGAAGAGAACTAATTTCGCCATATACAGATTTGACGGCAGAGATGTGATATTGCTGCTGGCGATGTGCCTGCTTATAGCGGTCATATTGCTGTGCGGCATAATGGGCGGAATGAAATATACGGCCGGAGAGGCTGTAACGATGGATAATATCTATACTCGTATAGGAATTGCAGCTTATATAATATTTTTGTCGATACCGACAGTACTTAACATTACGGAGGCTATAACATGGCGCATTTTGAGATCAAAAATCTAAGTTTTTCATATCCTGCTTCTAAGAACGGACCGGCGCTGAAGGCGATAAATCTCAGCATTGAAAGAGGCGAATACATAGCAGTCTGCGGCAAGAGCGGAAGCGGAAAGACTACTCTCTTAAAACATCTCAAGAGCGTTCTTTCGCCTCACGGCAATGTGGAAGGAGAAATATACTTCGAGGGAAAACCTCTCGAAGAATCAGACTTGCGGCAGCAGTCGGCCAAGATAGGATATGTAATGCAAAACCCCGACAATCAGATAGTTACGGATAAAGTGTGGCACGAACTTGCCTTTGGCCTTGAGAGTTTGGGCATAGATCAGAAGACCATAAGGCTCAGAGTGGCTGAGATGGCCAGCTATTTCGGGATTCAGGGCTGGTTCCATAAGAATGTAACTGAACTTTCGGGCGGACAAAAGCAGCTTCTGAATTTGGCTTCTATAATGGCCATGCAGCCTACGGTGCTGATCCTGGACGAACCTACGAGCCAGCTGGACCCCATAGCTGCCGCGGATTTTCTCAATACGGTCCGAAAGATAAATCTCGAACTGGGTACGACGGTGATAATAACAGAGCACAGGCTTGAGGACATCTTTCATGCCGCCGACAGAGTCGTCGTCATGGAAAAAGGAAGTATCATAGCTGCCGACGAGCCTCATAAGATCGGCGAGTTCTTGAAAGCAGAAAACAATGAAATGTTTGCGGCGATGCCTTCGCCGGTACAGATATATTACGGAGTCGAAAATGACCTGAGATGCCCTCTTACCGTAAGGGAAGGCAGAAACTGGCTCAGCAGTCTGCTAAAGGATAAGGAGATAAAGATCGCTTCCATCGAGGAGAGAGAAGAGGAAGATGATGAGACAAAAGTTCCGGCGGTGACCTTAAAGGAAGTCTGGTTCAGATACGAAAAGGAAGCGCCGGACGTGCTCAAAGGAGTTAATCTGCAGATACCTAAAGAGAAGATATTCGCTATAGTAGGAGGAAACGGTACCGGAAAATCCACTACCCTGAAATCTATCTGCAATATATGCAAACCTTACAGAGGTCAGGTTTTAATCGACGGGAAGAAAATAGATAAATACAAGTCGTCAGAACTGTTCAAGGGAAATCTGGCTATGCTGCCGCAGGATCCTCAGAGCTTGTTCGTAAAAAAGACGGTGAGAGAAGATCTTGAAGAGATGCTTTCCTCCGGAGAGGACAAAAAGAGAGTGGAGGAAGTAGCAGATATATGCGATATAACAGATCTGCTTGAGAGCCATCCTTATGATTTGTCAGGAGGAGAGCAGCAGAGGGCCGCTTTGGCTAAGGTGCTGCTCACTAAGCCTAAGATATTGCTGCTGGACGAGCCGACCAAGGGAATAGATAACTTTTTCAAGCTCAAGTTTGCAGAAATACTGGGCAGGCTGAAGGAAAAAGGCGTAACCATACTGATGGTTTCTCACGACGTAGAGTTCTGCGCCAAATATGCCGACAGAGTGGGGATGTTCTTCGACGGAAGCGTGGTAACTACCAATACTCCCAAGCTGTTCTTCTCTCAGAACAGTTTCTACACTACTGCGGCCAACAGGATGAGCCGCCACATATTCGATAATGCGATTACAAATGAGGACGTGATTAAATTATGCAGGGCAAACAGTTAGAAAAGAAAAAATTGGGCAGAGGTTTCTGGGTGACGCTTTTGGTCATGATAGTACTGATACCGTTGACTGTAGGGATCTCTTGGTATATGGGAGACAGAAAGTATTACATAGCCAGCGTTCTGATAATGATATATTCCATGCTTCCGTTTTTCGCCGGATTCGAAAGCCGCAAGCCTCAGGCAAGAGAACTGGTTACGCTGGCAGTCATGTGCGCTATAGCGGTAGCCTCGAGGGCGGCTTTTATATGGGCTCCGAATTTTAAACCCATAGGAGGTATAGTTATGATAACGGCTATGGCCTTCGGCCCTCAGGCAGGGTTTATGACAGGCTCCCTAAGCCTCATAGTCAGCGATATGATTTTCGGTCAGGGACCATGGACTCCGTGGCAGATGTTTTCTTTCGGCCTGCTGGGCTTTATATCCGGCCTGCTTGCGAGAAAAGGCATACTCACCGAAAAGAGACCTCTTATTGATGCTGTGATCGGTTTTTTGCTGATGGTCTTAGTGGTAGGGCCTATCCTCGACACATGCGCTATATTTACTATGGCTCAGATGATAAATACAGAGTCGGTTTTAGCTGTTTATCTGGCGGGACTGCCTGTCAATATAAGTCAGGGTACCGCAGTTTTCCTGTGCGTGCTGCTTCTTACAAGACCTATGATGAATAAACTGGAGCGAATAAAGATCAAATATGGAATGATAGAACAATGAGATTTGACAGTTATCACCCGACTATAAATTTAATATATTTTACGGCAGCTATCGGTCTCACCATATGTTTTAATCATCCGGCTTACGTGGCCATATCTTATGCCGCCGCTTTCGCCTACTCGGTGAAACTCAGCGGCAAAAGAGCGGTGATCTTCAACTTGTGCCTGGTGCCCTTTGCCCTGATATACAGCGGCTGGTATTCGTATTACAATCACTTCGGAGTCACCAATCTGAGACAGAATTTTATCGGAAACGAGATAACTCTTGAGGCCCTTCTCTACGGCCTTCAGATAGGATTCACGGCGATTACGGTCATAATGTTTTTTTCATGTGTGTTCGCCGTATTTTCTTCCGATAAGATAGTATACTTGTTCGGAAGAGTTTCTCCTAAATTGTCGCTGTTCCTTTCCATAATACTGAGGATGGTTCCGAGGATAAAACAATACGGCAGACGTATCAATACTGCTCAGAAGGGAATAGGAAAGAGCCCTTCTCAGGGAAATCTGTGGAGAAGGTTTGTAAATTCAATAAGGCTTATATCCATACTCATAACATGGACGCTGGAGAATTTCGTGGAGAGCTCTGACTCCATGAAGTGCAGAGGATATTCTCTCAAGGGAAGAACCTCCTTTTCTATATACAGGTTCGACAACAGAGACAGGAGCTTTGTCATAGCGATATTCTTGCTTTTGATTGTCACGGCATGCGGGTGGGCTCTCGATCAGACGAGTATACACTATAATCCGCAGATAATAATGACGGGAATTACGTTCATGTCCTATATCTTCTATGCTGCTTACGGTATACTGCTCTTGCTGCCGATGATTTTGCAGATCGCAGGAGAAAGAAAATTTGAGAGGCTTCGAGCAAGATGACGGCAAAACGTGTTTTAGATGAAGGACTGATATATGAGATACTTTCGGTGGTGGAGGAGATACCGCAGGGATGTGTCGCCACCTATGGACAGATAGCGGGACTCATCGGAAGAGAAAAGAATTCCAGACTGGTGGGCAAAGTATTGAGCATGGCAGAGTATTACGGAGATTACCCGTGTTACCGGGTGGTGAACCATGCGGGAAGACTTGTACCCGGATGGAGAGAACAGGCCGAACTCCTCAGAAGAGAGGGAGTTCCCATGAGAGATGAAGATCATGTAGACTTAAAAAAATGCCGCTGGGACTTCTGAGAGAAGCTCCCGGCGGCTTATTTCATGTGAGATCAGAATCTTATAGGCTTGCTGTTGATACCTATATTGAGGACAACTCCAATGGATATAAGGCTGGCTATGACAGACGTTCCGCCTCCAGACAGCAGAGGTAGAGTTATACCGGTTACCGGCATCAGTCCCATGGTCATGGCGATATTTTCAAATATCTGAAATAAGAACATGGCCGTGAACCCCACTACTATAAGAGCTCCGTACAGATCCAGAGCGTCTCTTATTATCCTGACGAATCTGAACAACAGTCCCGAATAGAGGAGAATGACGAACAGGCCGCCTATAAATCCCAGCTCTTCTACTACCACTGAAAATATGAAGTCCGACTGCTGAACAGGGATGAAGTCCAGCTCCTTTTGCGTTCCGTTGAAAAGTCCTTTTCCGCTGAATCCGCCTGAGCCTATGGCGATCTTAGACTGCCAGACCTGGTAGTTTCCCGGAAGATTCACATTGTCGGGATGAAGGAAAGCTTCGATACGCTGCTTCTGGTAGTCGCCGAGAAAATTATATATTACCGGCAGAGCCGCCAGTGCGGCGACTATAGATTTAATCAGTATCTTATAGTCTATACCGGCGAAAAAGACCATGAAGAGCCAGATTATCATATATACGAGAGCGCTTCCCAGATCTTCTTTAAGCACTATGGCGATGATAGGAAGCGCATACAGGCCTGAGAGCAGCACTCCGCGGAATTTCTTGATGTCTTCTCTGTGATTGGACAAATAGTTGGCCATCAGCAGAATGAAAAGTATCTTGACGAATTCGGAAGGCTGCAGAGTAGTTACCCCTAAATTTATCCACGCCCTTGAGCCGTATTGCTCTTGGCCAAGACCCGGTATATAAACCAGAAGAAGAATCAATATAGATGCGATGTACAGGGGCTTGCTGAAGCCGATGAACATGGTGTAATCGAGGTGGAGTACCGTCATCATGGCCGCAAATCCAAGCACGTATGCCAGAGCTTGCACCCAGACTACACGGTCAAGGACGAACCCCTCGTCGTATACTGTACTCTCCAGCATCAAAAGGCTCATACACCCCAGAAGAAATACAAAGATCAATATAAATTTGTCCGCCAGTCTGAGCGGGGCAAAAAAATTCTTCATTCCAAAATTATCCTTTTTAAATTAGTTACTTTGATATTATACCCGCATTTTCATCAGATATCAAGCCTTACAAGGTGAAGATACTGCGAATTAGGGAAGAAGGGAACATGGTCAAAAAACATTTTTAAGCGTAACTTTTCGTCTCGGCGTATTGCAAGCGTCATCTGCCATGCCGTGATCGTCGGCCATTTATTTTAATCTCGGAATTAAAGGCTTGCAGCGGACTCTTATAAAGTTGTTTACATTTTCTTTATTTTGAGCTATAATAAATCTGTATGAATATAAATTGAATAGATTAAGGAGGTGTTGTAATGGCTCCAATCGTTGTGACAATTATTGCCAGCGCTTGTACATTGATTGTCGGCGCGTTGATCGGATATATTTACAGGAAAAATGTCGGCGAAAAAGCTATAGGTAGCGCTGAACAAAAAGCAAAAAATCTCATACTTGACGCCGAGAATAAGTCCGAGACATTGAGAAAAGAGGCTATCCTCGAGGCTAAAGAAGAAGCCCACAGGCTGAGAAGCGACGCAGAGAAAGACGCAAGAGAAAGACGAGCAGAAATACAACGTTCAGAAAGAAGACTCATCCAGAAAGAAGAGTCCATAGACAGAAAATTAGAGAATATCGAAAGAAAAGAAGAGAGCATCACCCAGAAAGAACAAAATATCATAAACAAACAGAAGGATCTGGACAAGATCATCTCAAGACAGCTCGAAGAGCTGGAGAGGATCTCCGGATACACTATCGACGAGGCCAAGGCGCTGCTGCTTTCCAATATCGAAAAGGAAGTGAGACACGACGCTTCCATCATGATAAAGGATATAGAGTCTAAGGCCAAAGAAGAAGCGGACAAGAAGGCTAAATATATAATCACCGGAGCTATCCAAAGATGTGCGGCCGACCACGTCGCCGAGAGTACGGTATCGGTAGTGGCGCTTCCAAACGACGAGATGAAGGGAAGAATCATAGGCCGCGAAGGAAGAAACATCAGAGCGATAGAGACTCTGACCGGAGTGGATCTGATAATAGACGATACTCCTGAGGCTGTCATATTGTCAGGATTCGATCCTGTAAGGAGAGAGATAGCCAGAGTAGCCCTTGAAAAACTCATAGTAGACGGAAGAATACATCCGGCCAGGATAGAAGAGATGGTGGAAAAGGCTGAACGAGAAGTAAATGCCATCATAAAAGAAGAGGGCGAGCAGGCTGCCTTTGAAGTCGGAATACACAATCTTCATCCTGAACTGATAAAGCTTTTGGGAAGACTCAAATACAGGACTTCTTACGGACAGAACGTACTGAAACATTCCGTAGAAGTGGCTCATCTGGCCGGACTAATGGCCGGAGAACTGGGTCTGGATATTAAGTTGGCCAAGAGAGCCGGTCTTCTTCACGACATAGGCAAGGCTCTCGACCACGAAGTGGAAGGAACCCATGTGGATATAGGTATAGATGTGCTGAGAAGGTACAAAGAATCCGAAGCTGTCATCAACGGAATGGCTGCTCACCATGGAGACTATGAACCTAAGAGCATGGAAGCAGTGCTGATCGCAGCTGCTGACGCGCTTTCGGCTGCAAGACCGGGGGCGAGACGAGAGACTCTCGACGCCTATATCAAACGTCTCGAAAAATTGGAAGAGATAGCCAACACTACGCCGGGAGTAGAAAAGTCTTTCGCTATTCAGGCGGGACGTGAAATCAGGATAATAGCCAAACCTGACGACGTCAACGACGAGGAGATCGTTTTCCTCGCTAGAGAAATCTCCAAGAAGATCGAGTCTGAACTGGAATATCCGGGACAGATCAAAGTGAACGTGGTCAGAGAGACGAGAGCAGTAGACTACGCTAAATAGAGCGGTCTAACGCAAGACCCGGCACAAGACGCCTGAGCAAAAACAAATTTGCGGGTAAGGGGCTCCTTTTTAAAGGAGTTCCTTTTTTCAAGCTTAATTTATAAGAATCTTATCGTGATCTGGCAAGCGGAGGAAATATGACGACTATTTTAACTGAACAAGAGAATAAGACTTTTTACAGGCAGTTGATCACCGTAGGAGTACCGGTGCTCATACAGCAGCTCATAGTGGTGGGGCTGAATCTTGTGGATACCATAATGGTAGGAAAGATATCGGAGAATGCCCTGGCGGCTGTAGGCGCTGCCAATCAGGTGTATTTTATGTACAGTGTTGTTATGTTCGGAATCTTCAGCGGAGCGGCTGTATATACCGTCCAGTATTGGGGAGTGAGAGATCTCAAGAGCCTGAGAAAGATATTGGGCATAGACTATGTCATGTGCTTGGCCATAACTATACCTGTAGTCATACTGGCATTCTTTGCTTCACCTGTGCTCATGAGTTTTTTCACAGATGATACAGAAGTAATATCTCTCGGAAGAGACTATATGAGAATAGCCTGTTTTTCTTATATCTTCAGCGGGCTGACCTTCTCCATATCGTATAATTCAAGGGCTCTGATAATGCTCAAGGTGCCGACGACTATCAACGGTATCGCTATACTCATAAATGTATTCTTGAATTACTGCCTGATCTACGGCAATCTTGGTTTTCCGGAACTGGGAGTAAAGGGAGCAGCAATAGCTACTCTGATAGCCAGGATAATAGAATGTATCGCCATGTTTTCATACGTATATTTGTCCAAGGATCATCCACTGGGAGCGAAATTCAAGGAATTCATGTCTTTTGGAAAAGATATGTATAAGAACGTGATGAAGACCGCCGTACCTGTCATATTCAATGAGGGGCTGTGGGCGCTTTCGGTGAGCATGGTATTTGCGGCCTATGGAAGGATAGGCCCGTCGGCTCTGGCTATAGTGCAGGTGGCAAACACTATAACCGAAGTGCTTCAGACGGCGTATGCGGGAGTCAGCAACGCGTCTTCTGTAATCGTCGGTCAGGCTCTGGGACAGGGAAAAGTGCAACATGCGTATATCTACAGCAAGCGAATACTTAATGTCACCTGGATATTGAATATACTCATGACCTTATTGCTGATATTGATAAGAAAGCCTATAGCGGAGATATATGATTTTAATGCGGACACTACGCAGCTGCTGCTTTCTTCCATGTTCGTCTTTGCCATAGCTATCACGCCTAAGATGCTGAATTATGTGATAGTCTGCGGAATACTCAGGGCCGGAGGAGACACGCTTTACTGCATGTTCCTGGATGTAGCGTTCAACATGCTGTTGCAGGTGCCTCTGGCGTATCTGTCTGTTCTAGTATTCGGGCTTCCGCTTCCTGTTGTCATAGCAGTGGTGGCGGTATCAGACGTATTGAAGGCGTTCTTCTGTTACAAGAGATATTTCAGCAGAAAATGGATAAATATATTTACCGATGTAGAAGCGGAGGAATAAGAGAGGAAAGATATGTTTGTTTACCTTGATAACAGCTCTACCACAAGGCCATATGACCAGACGTTAAAAATAATGATGAAGGTGTTGGGAGAAGATTTCGGAAATCCTTCGTCTCTCCATTCTCTGGGCGTGGCGGCTGAAAAGTATGTCAAAGACGCCAGAAGATCTCTGGCAAGAGCTCTCAGCGTATCTGAAGAGGAGATATATTTCACTTCCTGCGGCACTGAATCAGACAATGCGGCGATCCTAGGAGGCGCGCTTGCGAGAAAACGCCGCGGAAAAAAGATCATAACTACACAGGTAGAACATCCTGCCGTTCTGGAGCCGGTAAAAAGGCTTGAGGCCATGGGATTTGAAATAGAATATATAGGTGTGGACAAGAAATGCAGGCTTGATCTGGGCCGGCTTGAACAGGCTCTGACAGAAGATACTGTACTCATTTCGGCGATGTCTGTCAACAATGAGACGGGCGCGGTGATGCCCATAGAGCAGATAGCGCAGATCAAGGACAGATTCAATGAAGAACATGGATGTGACATATTGCTCCATACTGACGCGGTGCAGGCTCTGGGAAAGATACCTGTAGCCGTAAAGGGGGTTGACATGATCTCTGTCAGCGGACACAAGATACACGGCCCCAAGGGAACGGGGGCCCTCTATATCAGAAAAGGTCTTTCAATTCCGGCGTTTATGGTTGGGGGAGGACAGGAGCGCAATATGCGTTCAGGAACGGAGAATACGGCGGGCATAGCAGGCTTCGGCAAGGCTGCGGATATCTCAGCGGAGAATTTTTCAGATAGGATATCTGCCATGATCTCTGCCCGCGACCGGCTTCTCTGCGGTTTCAGGGCCGAGATAAAAGATATAGTGGTAAACAGTCCGGAAGACTCGTCAGCAGGGCCTTCGGTACTGAGCGTGTCCTTTCTCGGCACCAGAGGAGAGGTGCTGCTCCATTCTCTCGAACAGGATGGCATATTTGTTTCCACAGGTTCAGCCTGCTCTTCAAACAAGAAGGGACAGAGCCACGTACTGGCGGCCATGGGCCTTACGCCTAAGGAAATCGAAAGCACCGTCAGGTTCAGCTTCAGCGAGTTCAACACCGCAGAAGAGATGGATTACGTTACAGACAAGGTGAAGCAGGCTGTTGCCAGATTCAGAAAGCTGGGCAGTTTCAGATAAGGGAGAGAGATCATGAATGAACAGAATATTCTCATAGTCAGATGCGGAGAGGTGGCCCTCAAGGGTATGAACAAGCCGTATTTCGAGCGTATGCTGGCCGACAGGATACGGACAAATCTCAAGGGCTTTGACGGCGTGGATGTGAAGAGACACGAGGGGCTTATCTTTGTGAGAGCCGATAAACGGCTGTCTATGGACGCCATAATAAAGGAGACCACCAAAGTCTTCGGCGTGGCTTCTGTAAGCAAGGCCATAGAGGCAGAGCCTGAGCTTGACAAGATAGGCGAAGCCGCCGCCGGCTACATGACGGAGCTGATAAACACACGGGGAGTAAAGACCTTCAAGGTTGAGGCCAAGAGAGCCGACAAGAATTTTCCTGTTAAATCACCGGAGATCGGAAGGATAATAGGAGCCAAGATACTGATCGGCTGTAAAGTTCTAAAAGTAGATGTACACGACCCCGACGTGCTTCTCCACGTGGACGTGAGACACGACAGGACGTATATATACGAGGGGAAGGTAAGCGGCTTCGGAGGACTGCCTCTTGGCACCAACGGCAAGGGAATGGTTCTCCTCTCAGGGGGGATAGACAGCCCTGTGGCTGCATGGATGATGGCCAAGAGAGGTATGCTCATTGAGGCGGTTCACTTCCATTCTTATCCGTACACCAGCCCGAGAGCTCAGCAGAAGGTAGAAGAGCTGGCGGGAATTTTGGCCTCTTATTGCGGACGGTTTAAAATGCACGTGATAAACCTGCTGCCGATACAGGAGCAGATAGTAATGAACTGCCCGGAGGAGGAGACGACTATTCTGGTGCGCAGGTTCATGATGAAAATAGCCGAGAGGATAGCCGAAAAGAGAGACTGCATGATGCTCATCACGGGAGAGAATCTGGGTCAGGTGGCCAGCCAGACTGCCGAGGCGCTGGTGGTGACGGACGCGTCTGTGACCAAACCGGTCATGAGACCGCTCATAGCCATGGATAAAGTGGATATAATGGAGAAAGCAAAAGAGATAGGCACTTACGAGAAATCCATAGAGCCTTACGAGGACTGCTGCACGGTGTTTTTGCCCAAGCACCCGACGACCAAACCTCGCCTTGAGAGGATACTGGCCTCCGAAAGCAAGCTGGACGCCGAGGGGCTGATAGAAGCGGCGGTAAACTCCGCAGAAGTGATAGATATAGATGTGAAATAAGAAGATATATCATTCAATTTAAATCCCCTGAGCGTAGGAAGTTTTAATCTTATGGCTCAGGGGGTTGTTTTATCATAGAATAGTATTTGCGATCTTCTGAAAAACTGCCGTCAGACTGCGCTGGCCTGCTCTCTAACCGAGTCGATACCTTTGCCTGCCAGTCCGTCCACCACGTTGTTCATCTTAGTTATATATATAAAATCATCGTAAGAAAAGCTGCTGCCGTTCCAGCATAGGAACTTTTCGTACATGGCCGTCAGGGCAGCGCTCTCAGGCAGTTCTCCTTCTGCCGCCTTGGGAAGCTTCACATGGCCCTTGACTCTATAAAAAGTTACGTCATGTTTCCTGACAAGAGAAAGAAGTTCTTTCCAGAGTTCTTGGTTTTCTACTGATTTGCGGGCTGCGTTTTTCCACTTATTCTTTTCCCATGACTCGTACCACTTTTCTCTGAAGCAGTTTGCCACATAGGCACTGTCAGAAAAGACGTGTATAGTCAGTCCGTCTTTTTTGAGAGCTTTGAAGGCTTCTATTACGGCAGTCAGCTCCATCCTGTTGTTGGTGGTGTTGGTTTCCCCTCCGAAGAGTTCTTTCTGATGCTCACCCATTTCTAAGACGGCTCCCCAGCCTCCGAAGTTTATGCGTTCCTGATTGCCGGAACACCCGCCGTCTGTATATATTCTTATAATGCTCATGAGATTTCCCCCTGTATCCTTGTTCTGATTATATTATGGCTTATTTTAGGTGATTTTACAACGAAAAAGTGGTATAATTCCAGAGAGAAGAAAAAAATATGGAGAAATAATATATGAATTTAGGCATTTGTCCAATGGCATCCAGCAGCAGCGGAAACTGTTTTCTCGTAAGGAGCAACAGGACTTACATACTTTTAGACGCGGGCATCAGCAGCGCGGCAGTTAAAAAAAATCTTGAGATGATGGATGTGCAGTTCTGGGAGATGAACGGAGTGGTCCTCACTCACGAACATATAGATCACGTCAGAAGTGTCAGCGCATATTGCCACCGATCTACGAGGCAGCACTTCTTCGCCACCGAAGGTACTTTCGCTGCCCTCGAAGAAAAGGGAAAGGGAATACCCAAGGAGAGAGTTGAGATAATATCCCCGGGAAGCGCTTTTTCCATAGGTGATATAGAAGTGACGTCTTTTTCGCTGTCTCACGACGCGAGGGAACCGGTGGGATATTCTTTTCACAGGAACGGTAAAAAGATTTCTGTGGTGACTGATACGGGAAAGGTGACCGGCGCTATAGAAGAGGCTATACGCGATTCGGACATACTCATAATAGAAGCTAACCATGAGGAGAATATACTTCTTTACGGCCGGTATCCGTATAATATAAAACACAGAATACTCAGTGATAAGGGACATCTGTCCAATGTAGCGGCGGGAGAGTGTATAGGAAGATTCCTGAGAAACATGACTTCGCCCAAGATACCTTATGTGATGCTGGCTCATCTGAGCAAAGAAAACAACACTCCTCAGCAGGCGATGCTTACGGTCAGCAACGTGCTGGAAGAAGAGGGGTTCTATGTGGGCAGGCATCTTAAGCTGTCGGTGGTGCAGCCTAAGGAGATGGGAGACCTGGTGACGATCTGAAATGAAGATACAGATAATTTGTATAGGAAAGTTGAAAGAAAAATATTGGTCGGAGGCTTCGACCGAATACATGAAGAGACTATCAAAATACTGCGATCCGCAGATCACCGAGCTCAGGGAGTCCAAACTGCCCGATAAGGCTTCTGCCGCCGATGAAGAGACAGTCATAGACGAAGAAGGCAAAAATATCCTGAAGCATATAAAAGAGGGCAGCTATGTAGTCAGTCTGGAGATAGGAGGGAAGGCTCTTTCTTCTGAAGAATTGGCTGAAAAGATGGATAATCTGGCTCTGAGTGGAAGGAGCCATGTCACTTTTGTCATAGGCGGAAGTCTGGGGCTGAGCAAAGATGTTAGCAGACGGTCAGATTTTAAGCTGTCTTTCTCCCGCATGACGTTTCCTCATCAGATGATGAGAGTTATACTGCTGGAGCAGATATACAGGAGCTTTAAGATAAATAAAAACGAGACTTATCACAAATAAAGACTGTATAACAGATAATTGATAAGAGGAATATGAGGCCGCCATAAGCGGCCTCATATTCCTCTTTTATTTTCACCGGTTTAGGAGCGGAATAAAAAAGGATTATTTTTTATCTAAAAAAGTCAAAAAAACTATTGCAATTATAAACAAAAAGTAGTATCGTTTATGTGTTCACAAACGAAAATTGATTTTGTTTAAAAGGTGAGATATGGAACTAAAAGAATTGACAGTTGAAGAACTTTCAAGAGGATATGTGAGATCTAAAAAGGAGGGTGCTCTCATTTGCATCTTCTGCGGAGAAACCTTTATGGAGGAGAACATATATAATTATGCGGGCACAATGGTCACCGCAGAGAGGGCTATGATCCGGCATATCTTTGATGTTCACGGAGGAGCCTTTCACGGCCTCATAAACTTAGATAAGCAGATAAACGGACTGTCCGAAATTCAAAAGCAGATACTCACCGGCATGTACGAAGAAAAAGAAAACAGAGAGCTGGGCGAGGCCATGAATATAAGCGCGGCAACGGTGAGGACTCATAAATTCAATATACAAAAGATGAAGAGAGAAGCCAGGATATTGCTGGCAGTTTTAAACCAGATAGAGGATGAGGACGCGGTGATTCTGAGAAAACAGCTTGCAAAACTCAGAGACCAGGAGCGAGCCGAAAAGGCGGGAGCAGACCTTTCGGACGGCCTCGAGAGATCCCTTACAGGCAACAGCCTGCATCCGTTTTTTACTCAGTTTAATTTGAAGTAGAAGAGGGGAGCAAGCGATGAGAGGACTTTCCATATATGATACCAGGCTGAGAGAATTCAAGGAAATGATAAGCGAGGTAGAATACCTCAAATATACTCTGAATTCCCTCATCTATTGGGACAAGATCACGTATATGCCCGAAGAAGGTATAGAATACAGGACAAAAGTCATGTCTTATCTGGCCGATAAGCAGTACAAGCTGATGTCGGGCCCAAAATTCGCAGCGCATGTTAAATTTTTTAAGAACAATAAGCGAAACGATAAGATAACCGATTCTATGGTAAAGAGAATATGCCGAAATTCCGAATTCGTGAGCAAAGTTCCCGAAGAAGAATACAGCCGGTATATAGAGCTGGTGGCTGTTTCCGAGCAGGTGTGGGAAGAGGCTAAAAATAAAAACGATTTTCAGATATTCAGACCTTACCTTGAGGAAATATTCGATACATTCAGGCGATTCGCTTCTTATTGGTCAGAGGGAGGCGATTCGTACGACGCTCTTCTCAACTATTATGAAGAAGGGCTTACCACAAAAAAAGTAGACGAGACGGTGAAGAAGATCAAGCCGTTTCTCATAGAAATGGCAGCCGAGGCAAAAGAAGCCGGCGTCTACGGCAGAGAAAGGTTAAAGATAGGGCCGGTGGACGGCGCCAGACAACAGCAGCTGTGGAGAACAGTGCTGGCCGATATGGGGTTTAGTTTTTCTGCCGGAAGAGTGGATATAGGATCCCATCCTACTATCCTTGCCAACTCCCCTCAGGATGTGAGAGTAGTGAGCTCTTATGCGGAGAAAGATATGCGTTTCGGACTGTTCAACGCCCTTCATTCCGGAGGCAAAGGAATATACCAGCAGTCTATAGATAAAGGCCTTTTAGGTACGTTTTTGGCTGAGGCGCCTTCTTTTTCCATGGAAGAAGCCATAGGAAGGTTCTACGAAAACGTAGTGGGCCGCAGCCGCGGGTTCTGGACATATTTTTACGATAAGATGTGCACAATAGTGGGAGAACTGAAGGGTTTTCAGCCTGAAGATCTCTATGCGGATGTCAATAAGATAGGTCCGTCCCTCATAAGGATAGACGCGGATCAGTTTACGTATCTGCTTCACATAATAATCAGATACGAGCTGGAGAGACAGATCATAGAAGGGCAGCTGAAGGTAGAGGATCTTCCGAAAGCGTGGAATGATAAGTACAGGGACTACCTGGGAATGATTCCATCCTGCGACAGGGAAGGCGTACTGCAGGATATTCACTGGGCGGCAGGTTATGTAGGCTATTTTCCGTCGTATTTCATCTCTAATCTGTCGGCGGCGCAGATAGCCGCTGCCATAGAAAGGGAAGAAGGCAGCCTCGACAGCGTCATATCTGAGGGCAGATTCGGCGTGATAAAGTCTTGGCTTCACGAAAAGATCTTTCGCTACGGAGCCGTATATAATACGGAAGAACTGGTGGAATACGCCACAGGCAAGCCCTTGGCCGCAGAAGATTATATGGATTACTTGAGGAAAAGATTTTCCGAAGTATATAAATTTTAATCAACTATTATAAAGGAGAGACAACGATGAACAAGATTGCTCAAAAAATCGGACTCAATGAAAAATTATCGAAGAACTTCTTTGCAATTATAGTCGTAGCCTTCGGCGGAGCCATAATATATGGCCTCCCGTATTTCAGATACGACTATTATGACGCATACTTAGAGGTTTACAACCTCACCGACAATCAGGCCGGAATATTCGGAAGTATACTCGGAGTATTCGGCATGATTTCTTATCTGTTCGGAGGTGTAGTTGCCGACAGATTTTCCACCAGAACCATATTGACGGTATCTCTGATCGGAACAGGACTGGGCGGATTCGTACACCTTCTGCCTCTCAGCTATCCTGCGCTGATAGCTTTGTACGCTTTCTGGGGAATAAGCTCCCTGTTCGCTTTCTGGCCTTGCTGCGTAAAGGCTGTTCGTATCCTCTCAGGTTCCGGAGAGCAGGGTAAGGCTTTCGGCTTCTTTGAAGGCGGAAGAGGAGTAGGCGCCGCTCTCATGGCCTCAGGCGCAGTACTGGCGTTCAAGATAGGTGCAGGAAGCGCAAGCGATTCCGTTGCGGGAATGAAAGCAGCTATAATCTTCTACTCCGTACTCACCATATTGATGGGAATACTGGCCTTTATATTTGTCAAAGACGAGAAGATGGAAAAGAGCGACAGAGTCACTTTCAAGGGCATAGGAGAACTCCTGAAAATGCCTGCCGTATGGATCATAGGTATGGTTACCTTCTGTAACTATGTATTTACACAGATGTACTACTATTTCACTCCTTATATGACAGAACTCATGGGAGTTTCGGTTGCGGCCGGAGCGCTTCTGGCTTCTTCGAGAAGATGGTTCTCCCTGTTCGGCAATGTAGGAGGCGGATTCATCACAGATAAAGTGGGAACCGGCAGAATGCTTCTCATTTCGTTCCTGGCTATGTCCATAGGAATCGCGGCTATGCTGTTTTTGCCTCTTGACCCTAAGAGCACGATACCTTTCATAGTGCTTTATATCATCATCTACATCTTCTACAATGTAAACTATGCTATGACTTGGGCGATGATGGATGAGGGCGCTATCCCTGAGAGACTGTCAGGAAGCGCGGCGGGAGTCATTTCCACCATCGGATACCTTCCAGAGATTTTCTGTTCGCTTCTGGCAGGAAACTGGCTGGGAAGCCACGAAGGAGTGGAAGGATACCGTATAATATTCATATTCCTGATAGCTATGCTTCTCATAGGAGCTGTGTTCGTAGTCATCTGGATGAAATATCTTAAGAAGAAAAATAACCAGAGAGTTATAGAATCGAAAGAAGAATAGGAACGATGAAGACTGAAAAAAAAGTTGAATGTATCTTTGAACGCGTGTTCATAGAGACTCCTGTAGATACAGATAAAGACGGAAAAGCAGATCTCATAGCGGCTTATATAACGCGGCCTGCGTATACTCTTGACGGAGAGAAGGTTCCGGCCGTCCTGGTGGCAAACCCATATCTGATGACCTGTAACGAGGAGTGGTATGTGCCTCACGATGTGAACAGAGAGGTAAAGGTATATCCTCAGCAGAACATCAGCAGAGAGGACGTTGAATTCGATTTCTCGGCTCCTGTCGGCAGCCAGCCTGAGGAGAGGCGCCAGACCGCCGGAGAAGCCAAGACCTCTATCATAGATGAAGACGTGGAGTTCGAGTGTATTTCCGGCCTGTATGAGCATCTCAACCAGAGAGGTTACGCCTCCGTATTCTGCGGCGGCCTCGGTACGAGAGGTTCTGAGGGCTATACTCTGTCGGGATCCCGCGAGGAGATAATGGCCTTTAAGGCGGTCATAGATTGGCTGTGCGGCCGCTGCCGCGCCTTCACCAACAAGACCGACAACATAGAGATAAAGGCTGACTGGTGCACCGGCAGCGTCGCCATGTCGGCAAAGTCTTATCTGGGTACCATGTGTATAGGAGTTGCGGCTACAGGAGTAGAAGGCCTTAAGGCTATAATACCCGAGGCCGGCATAAGCAACTGGTATGACTATTACAGGTCCGGCGGCCTTAACGTGCCTGCTCTCCAGTGGCAGGGCGACGATCTTGACATATTGGCTAAATACTGCTTTAGCCGGGCTAAGGATGCAGACGACTATAAGACCGTGGAAGAAGGTTATAAGGCTGCCCACGCTAAGCTGGTAGAAGGCGAAGATCGAGATTCGGGAAACTACAGCAGATTCTGGGATGAGAGAAACTATCTCAACCAGATAGATAATTTTAAGGCTGCGGTATTCATAATACACGGAATCAACGACTGGAATGTAAAGACGAATCAGTGTCTGCCCCTCTTCAAAGCTTTGGAGGAGAAGGGCCTCGACAGAAAGATACTGCTCCACCAGGGAGAGCACATATATGTCTATGACCTTGAAAATTCCGGAACTCTTGGCATGGTGGACCGCTGGCTGGACCATTATCTCAAGGGCGAGGACAACGGCGTGGAGACAGAACCTAAAGTTCTGGTCGAAAGCAACATAGATCAGAGCAAGTGGTTTGCCTCAGATACGTGGCCTCCCGAAGGGTGGGCATACGAAGAGTTCCCTGTAGACGCAGATTCTGACAGATTGACTCTTAGGGATGATCTGTCGGCTACAGTCTACGACAAGGCTAAAGACAATCAGCAGGAATGGCTTGACGAACTGGTATTGAATGGCAGCGAGGATTATATCAACCGCATCAAATTCGTATGGGATCCTTTTGATACAGCTGCTACAGCAGAGACTTTGAGAATCGCAGGCGAAGTCGAAGTGAGCTTTGATGCGGCTATAGACAAGAAGACGGCCATACTCAGCGCCATGCTGGTAGACCTGGGAGAAGACCAAAGAATTACGGCAGAGCAGATAGAAGTAGAGGGCAAGGACGACGGAACTTTCCGATTCGGGTTGGAAAAAGAACCGTCTCAGTATAAGGTGATAAGCAGATGCTGGCTCAACGCTCAGAACAGAACTTGTCTGTGGAGCAAAGAGGATATAGAACCGGGAGAATTTTATCATTACGATATGAAGATGGTTCCTACGGATCATACCCTTAAGAGAGGACATAAACTGGCGCTTATCCTTTACGGTATAGACGCTCAGCAGACTCAGCGTCCCGATACGGTCACCGAAATAACTTTCATCGCCGATTCGATAGACGTCAGAGTACCTGTCATAAGATAATAATAATCACACAGCGATAAGAGGGCGCCCTTAAAGTATGAAAATACTTTGATAGGGGTGCTTTCTTGTTGTTGCTGTTTTTAAAAAATAAGGTGAGCCTTGCGCCCTGCGCCGGGGAAGACCGTCTCTCCATGCACTGTGGGCGGCGGAGGTATTCGACAAAAGTAGTGGGACTGCGACATATTCTGTCAGAGACAAGTATGAACTGAAAGTAGTATAATGGACTTGCCAGAAGTATCACAGATGTGATATCGATATATGAAGGCAGAAGAGACGACATGAGAGACGGGAGGCAGCTTGCAGTGGAAATTATTTTTAGCGTAACGGACAACACTTTGATCGCAGAACTTTTCGGAGAACTGGATCATCACGCGGCAGAAGGCGCAAGGGAGAAGATAGACGAAGCTCTTGACAACTACCGCGTTGATAATCTTGTATTTGATTTTGCGAAGATAAGTTTTATGGACAGCTCCGGTATAGGCATGATTCTGGGACGTTACAGAAAGATGGGAGAACAAGAAGGCAGAATAGCTATCTGCGGATGCTCAAAACCGGTGAGAAACATCTTGAACATGGCGGGAGTATTTTCAATAATAGATTATTTTGATACAAAAGAAGAAGCCGTTTGCAGCTTCAGCAGAAAGGAAGTTTCGTAATGGACAGAGAATTAAAAGTGCAGATGGACGCAAACCTTGAGAACCAGGGACTTGCCAGAGCGGTGGCGGCGGCTTACGTATCTCAGGCCGATCCCACCGTAGAAGAACTCACAGAGGTTAAAACTGCAGTTTCAGAAGCCTTCAGCAATGCGGCTATCCACGGGTACGAAAACCGGGGCGGCATAGTTAGAATGGAGTTTTCTTTCATATCTAAAGATACGATAATGATAAAGGTCATGGACAGCGGAATAGGAATAGAAAATATAGCCAAGGCCATGGAACCTCTGTATACTACCGATACGGACCAGAACAGGTCAGGTATGGGATTCACCGTTATGGAAAGCTTTATGGACAAGATAAAGGTAGATTCCAGGCCCGGAGAGGGAACGGTAGTGACCATGGTGAAAAAGCTGGATACATATTATGGAATATAAGAACGGACAGACGGCAGATATGACGCCGCCGGGACTTGAACAAATAGTCGCAGAACACACCGGACTTGTAAAGTCTGTTGCGCTGCGGCTTTCCTACGTCTATGGAGAAGATCCAGAAGACCTGATACAGATAGGATATATAGGACTCATCAAAGCCGCCAGAAGATTTGAACCTGAAAGAGGACTGAAATTCTCAACCTACGCTGTTCCTCTGATAGCCGGGGAGATAAAATCCCAGCTCAGAGATCAGGGAGCCATCAAAGTCAGCAGAAACCTCAAGTCGGACGCCGCCGCCATAAGGCGGGCTGAAAATCAGTTCATGGCAGAGACCGGAAGGTCTCCCCGGATAAGCGACCTTTCAAAGCTTACGGGGTTTGCGCCGGAGAGGGTGACTCAGGCGCTTCAGGCGTCAGACGCCATGAAAAACCTTGAAGATTTCGATAAGCCGGATGTGATGGCAGACTCCCGTATGATGACCAGCGAAGAAGAACAGAATGTGACGAAGATGGATATAACGGCGGTCTTAAACACTTTGGAGCCAAAAGCAAGACAGGTGATGGTACTCAGATATTATAAGGATATGACGCAGACGCAGGTCGCCCAGATGCTGGGTATATCTCAGGTACAGGTCTGCAGGATAGAAAAGAAAACTCTTAAAATAATGTCAGAAAAAATCACTTTTTGACATTTAAAGGAATGTACAGAATTTGGAACAACAAAAAATCGACTTTTTTCGCGTTTTAATGCAAAATTTTGTTGCTATTTTAACAAAAAAGTGGTTTAATAGATGTGTATGTATGTTATCTTTTCGGATGAGAAAATAACAGGTTAAAAATACGGATACTGTCCACATCGGACCCCGTTATTAATAATTTAAGGAGGCATTTAAATGAACTTTCAACTGACGAAGGAACAGGAATTCGTAAGAAAAATGGTAAGAGAGTTTGCTACTAACGAAGTTGAACCGTTGGCTGCGGACATCGACAAGGAACACAGATTCCCTGTAGAGACTGTTGAAAAAATGGCTAAGTATGGAATGTTAGGCGTACCGTTTCCGACTGAATACGGCGGAGCAGGCGGAGACCACATCTCATACGCTATCACAGTAGAAGAATTATCAAGAGTTTGCGCTTCAACAGGCGTAATCTGTTCAGCACATACTTCCCTTTGCTGCTGGCCTATCTTCAACTGGGGAAACGAAGAGCAGAAGAAAAAATATCTGCCTGACCTGCTTTCCGGCAAGAAGTTGGGCGCTTTCGGCCTTACAGAGCCAAACGCAGGTACCGACGCATCCGGCCAGCAGACGAGAGCTGAGTTGGTAGGAGATAAATGGATTCTCAACGGAGCTAAGGTATTTATCACCAACGGCGGATATGCTGATGTTTTCGTAGTAATGGCTATGACAGACAAGTCAAAGGGCAACCACGGAATCTCCGCATTTATCGTAGAAAAGAACGATCCTGGATTCTCCATCGGTAAGACAGAAGATAAGATGGGTATCTGCGCATCTTCCACTACAGAACTTATTTTCCAGAACTGCGAGATCCCTGCCGACAGACTTTTAGGTCAGGTTGGCGACGGATTCAAGGTTGCAATGTCTACTTTGGACGGCGGCCGTATCGGTATCGCTTCCCAGGCTTTAGGTATCGCTCAGGGTGCGTTCGATGTAACTGTAGAGTACATGAATGCCAGAAAACAGTTCGGTAAGAAGCTTTCACAGATGCAGGCTCTTCAGTTTGCAATGGCTGATCTGAAGACTAAGATCGAGGCTTCAAGACTTCTGATCTACAAGGCTGCCGACATGAAGGATAAGCACATGAACTACGGCGAGGCAGCAGCTATGGCTAAGCTGTTCGCAGCAGAGACTGCTATGGAAGTTACCACCAAGTGCGTACAGTACCACGGCGGTTACGGATACACTAAGGACTATCCGGTAGAAAGAATGATGAGAGACGCTAAGATCACCGAAATCTACGAAGGAACTTCAGAAGTTCAGAGAATGGTAATCGCAGGCAAGACTTTCAAGAAATAAGAATGTAGGAGGAAATAGAAATGGCATTTAAGATTATCGTATGCGCAAAGCAGGTTCCTGATACAAATGTTATCAAAATAAACCCTAAAACAGGAACATTGATCAGAGACGGCGTTCCATCGATCCTTAACCACGACGACGCCAACGCTCTGGAAGAAGCGTTAAAAATTAAAGACAAATATGAAGATGTGACCATCACGGTCGTATCCATGGGACCTCCTCAGGCTTCAGATCTGCTTTTCGAATGTATCGCTAAGGGCGCTGACGAAGGTATCCTGGTTTCCGACAGAGCCGTAGGCGGTTCTGATACATGGGCTACTTCCAACACTCTGGAAGCTGCCATCAAGAAATGGGAAAAGGACAACGGTCCTGCTGATCTGATCTTTGCCGGCCGTCAGGCTATCGACGGAGATACGGCTCAGGTTGGTCCACAGATCGCTGAGAAGTTAGATCTTCCGCAGGTTACATACGTTGAGGAATTCCAGATAGATGATAATTTAAAGGATATCACCGTAAAGAGACAGCTGGAAGACGGTTACGAACTGATCGGCATCAAGACTCCTTGCATGCTGACTGCCATCAAAGAGCTGAACGAGCCGAGATACATGAACATGGCGGGAATCTTCGCTGAGAAGGATATCAAGGTCTGGAACGCTAAGGACATCGAAGTTGACCTGACTAAGGTAGGTCTTGAAGCTTCCCCTACAAACGTATTCAGATCGTTCACACCTGCTCCTAAGGCTCCGGGCCAGGTAGTTGCCGGAGATTCCGAAAAAGACCAGGCTAAGAACCTCTTGATTCAGCTCAAGGGTAAGCACATCATCTAATTTGAAGGAGGAAAAATCATGGCTATTAAAATCATTAATGATAAATGTAAAGGCTGCTCCCTTTGCGTAAAGGCATGTCCGTTTGACGCCTTAAAACTCGTAGACAGAATCGCAGTTGTTGACGAAGGCAAATGTACAAACTGTAACGCCTGTATTGCAAAGTGTAAATTTGACGCTATCGAAGCTGCCCCTGAAGCTGAAAAAGTTGACCTTTCTGCTTACAAGCACATCTGGGTATTTGCTGAGCAGAGACAGGGCAAGATCCAGAACGTAGCTTTAGAACTTCTGGGAGAAGGTAAGAGACTGGCTAAGGACATCAGCGAAGATACTCAGATCTGCGCAGTTCTCATCGGTAACAACATCGATCACCTGGCTCAGGAATGTTTCGAATACGGCGCTGAAAAGGTTTATATGGTTCAGGACCCTCTGCTGGAAAACTTCACTACTGACGGATATACCAAGGTGATGAAGCAGCTGATCGACGAATACAAGCCTGAGATCGTTCTCTACGGTGCTACTCACATCGGCCGTGACTTCGCGCCTCGTATTGCTGCAAGATGCAACACAGGTCTGACTGCCGACTGTACTCACCTGGATGTAAAAGTTTCCAAGTACATCGACTTCGCTAAGGCTAACACTACTTTAGATACTTCTACTTTAGACCCTAACGATCCTTCAACAGGCATCAAGCAGACTCGTCCTGCATTCGGCGGTAACCTGATGGCTACCATCATTTGCCCTAAGACGAGACCTCAGATGTCGACTGTACGTCCTGGCGTTATGCAGAAACAGGAAAGAGCAGTAGGAGCTAAGGGTGAAGTTGTAAACGTTAAGCCTGAAATCTCCAAGGAAGACATCAGAGTTGAAATCAAGGATATCGTTAAGTCCATGAAGGAAATGGTATCCCTGACTGACGCTAAGATCATCTGCTCCGGCGGACGTGGTCTGGGCGACGCTTCCGGATTTGAACTGATCAAGCAGTTCGCTGACAAGGTCGGCGGAGTAGTAGGTTCTTCCCGTGCTGCTGTAGACGCAGGCTGGATCGACCACTCCCACCAGGTAGGTCAGACAGGTACTACAGTTAAGCCTGAGATCTACTTCGCTTGCGGAATTTCCGGAGCTATTCAGCATCTGGCAGGTATGCAGACTTCCAACTGCATCGTTGCTATCAACAAGGACCCTGACGCTCCTATCATGGAAGTTGCAGACTACGCTATCGTAGGCGACCTCTACAAGGTTATCCCTGAGATCATCGCTGAATGGGATAATGCAGAAGCTCTCTACGACGCTACTACAAAATAAGACAGGTTAAACAGAGATTTAAAAGCCGCCCCGCTGTGGGCGGCTTTTTGCTTGGCGCTGAGAGGGAGCAGGCCGGTTTTATCAAAATGAATAGGCGAAAACTTAAAAAGTAAGTGAGCTCTGCCTGCCCCCACTCGAATTGAATATTTTGACCGGAACGAGTGGGCATACTCCCTTTGCAAACTTACATATAATGTAAGAAAGTGCTGTAAAATTAAAATTCTTTGCATTTTTACTGATTATCTGCCCACTCGATTCATAGCTTTCACAAAAAACGAGTGGGTGCCGACCCACTCGAATTGCAAACTTTTACTAAAACGAGTGGACCCCGACCCACTCGAAACACACACTCCTACGAAAACGAGTGGGACAGAACACAGAGCCATAGATATATATCATCCTAATTGATTGCCTATGAACGTCTTGAACGCCTAAATAAAATGTATTGCGGCTTGCAAGCCAAAGGCCATTGACAAAGATCGGCCTTTAATGTAATATATTTTTGACAAGTTAATACGTTTAATCATGACATCTCGGAAGCAGGTGAAAGACCTGCGCTGTGTCTCAGCAACCGTGAAATCCGACGAACAAGACAGCCGTTTGATGCGGAGGCCACTGAAGCGAAAACTTTGGGAAGGCGTCTTAAGTAGGTTAAGGAGCAAGTCGGTAGACCTGTCATGAACGTAAGATCATCGCTTTCTGAGATAGAGCATGAAGATTTTTCATATATATGGCGCAGCCGTACTGCAAAGCTATGCTTTTCTGCAATTTTAGGGCACGGCGCGTAAACATCGTGGAATAATTTTAAGCACCTCAGAAACGGCAGGTGCTTTTATTATTGTTTAAAATATCTCTTTCGGTGAGTAACTGCAACAGACGAAATTCATCGGGGGGGGGTATTGTATTATTTTTTGACAGAATAAAAGCGCCGAAAGAGAAAGGAGAGAAGATGAGTAAAAGTAAAGGCTTAAGGCGGCATGTCAGCATATTGCTGATGACCGCGATGATCCTGACTTCCATGATGCCTTCGTGGGCATATGGAGACACAGGCACAGGTTCAGCCTCAGGCTTGCTGACAAAGGAAGCCGTAACGGTAACTACTGTGCATGATGACGGAAGCGCAGGAGAGACATTGGAGCTTAATTTTGATGAGGGCACAAAGACCTTCAGCGGAGATCTGGCCAATTATACTGAGGTAGCTGAGTATAATGACGGAGATATTTCTGTGTCCCTGACGAATCTGCCGGATAATGCGACCGCAGAGCTTAAAACCTCAGCCGGCGACAAGATAGCCGATTTTGCGGACGGAACGGCGGCGACTACAGGCGGAGCCGTAGCGAAGTACGGAGATCATCAATTTGTTATATCCGTGTCCAGCGAACAGACTACCGAAGATTACAGCCTTAACCTGACCAAGAAGACAGGGGCCCAATGGAGCAAATTAGCCTTTGGCGGAACGCCTGCGTTCTCAGATTCGGTGATTTATCACGGATATCCGGAAGGCACTCTGTTCCAGCTGGATGACGAAGGCAACAGGACAGGCAAAACGGGAGTTTCGGCGGACTGCTATGACTACGAGGTATACGTAAGCGGCATGACAGACTTCGTAAAGCCGACAGGCGAAAAGGCGATGGATATTTTTAAAAATTCCTTTGTAACAAACCCGCAGAATACAAAACTTAACGTATATGTTGACGATGAGTTGCTGTTTTCCGCTCCTACGGCTATGGCTACGGCCATGAAATGGTTTCAAATCGACGGCGTAAGGCTGGTGAATGAACGCACGGAAATGAGAGTGGAGTTCAAGATAAATGACAAAGAGATCATAAACACGAGGATAACTTTTGTCTTAGCGAAGATGGATGTCGAGGCCTTGACTGCCAATCTTGAAGCACTGGATCTTGACAGCATAGTATGGCCGGATGATGCAGATAAGGTTAATAAGCTGTATACTGCATTTACGATGCTGGACGAAGAAGAGCAGGCTCAGATACCGGTCGAACTTAAGAATAAGCTGGATAAAGCGCACGAGATAATGAAAGACGACAGAGTGCCGTCAAAGCTTGAGATCGTAAATCCTCCGTCTAAACTCGTATATGTGGCGGGACAGAAATTTGAATCGGCAGGTACAGAACTTCTTGCCACATACAGCGACGGAACTACGAGGACCATTACTGACGGATTCAATGTTGAACCGTCCGGCGAATTGACCAACGAGACAGAAGTCACCTTTACTTATAACACTGTTTCAGTAAAACAGCCGATAACCATCATTTCTATTTCTTTGGAGGGCGAAGGCACAGCTGAAGAACCGTACGAGCTTTCCGACGAAGAGGACTTACAAGATGTCTATAATTGGGTCGCCAGCGGACAAAGTACAGAAAACATGTACTTTGAGATGACAAAAGATATCAAGCTTCCTATCGACTGGAAGCCTATCGGCGTTACTAAAGACGGCAGCGACAAGATAGACAAGGGAAATAACCTCTATGCTTTCAGCGGAATTATCGACGGAAAGAATCATACTTTGACAGTAGCCGAGGGCGGTCTTCCGCTTTTAGGATATGTGAAAGGCGCAGAAGTGAGAAATCTCAACATCTACGGTAAGAAGATAGCCGGTCACGGACTGGTAAATAACTTATCGGGAGTGGGCCTTTCGGGTTCGGCCATCGTAATAGAAAACGTGACTTTAAAGAGCGGTTCCTCCACCCTTAAGTCCGGCCTGATAGGCACGACTTTAGGATCGGAAAACGGCTTCGCAGGCTGTTCAGCAGCCTTCACGACCACCATAAAAAACTGCACCATCGAAGAGGGCGTAGTCATCGGCTACGACAAAGACCAGAGCATGATAGGCTCCATAGCAGGTCGTATCCATGCGGATATCGAAAACTGCAAGAGCTACGCCACGGTCTATGGCACCAGCTATGTGGGCGGAATTCTCGGAACCAGAGATAACGCCATAGGGGCATGCAGCGTTAAGAACTGTGAATTTGGCGGCACGGTAGAAGCCACGGGAGAACACGTAGGCGGAATCATAGGCGGCGGATATCATAACAGCACTGCTCCTAACGGAGGCCTCATACATACGGAGAACTGTTCTTCCGACGGTAAGATTGTCGGAAAAGACAAGGTCGGCGGCATAATGGGCGGCGATAGCTATGTGCTTCAGACCTGGGGACAGAATACCTTTAAGAAAAACAGCTTTACAGGTACGGTGAAGGCTACTGACGGAGATTACGTAGGCGGAGTAATAGGATATCTGGGAAGCCTCAACAAGTACAGTGGAGTCAGCGCTAACTACTATTCTGGCGAGTGCGGCGCAGAAAAAGGCATAGGATTTGTCAAATACGTAGATACCAGCTGCCAGACCCACGAAACAGAAAGCGGAGCCATATACTTTGATACGTCAGTGGAGCTGCCCGGCATAGGCGGCGGAATGATGGGCGGAGTCACCAAGATGAACCACAACAGAACCGACGACCCGCTGGGCAAGGACGCAGTGGCTCTGACATATTCCGACAACGTAACTGAGCCGATAGCAGTAGACCTGAGCGTTTCGGGAGAATACAAGACGGAGTACAACGTGGGAGAAGCTCTCGACCTTACAGGCATAAAGCTGATGGTGACATACCATAACGGCCAGACCGAAGAACTTAAACTCAGCGACGTACAGATAAAGGACTACGATGCAAGCAAGAGGGGAACTCAGACGGTAAGCCTCGTATATGGGGCCGCTAAGGCTCAGATAGAAGTCACCGTTAAAAAACCCGATACGGGCAATATAACCGTATACCTTTCACTGCTGGGCGATGCGAAACACGGTGAAGGCGGAACTGTTCACACGCTGAAAGATGGAAATCTTGAAAAATGGGTAGAAAATAAAGGCTTCGAAGTAGACGTGAACGCTACAGTATGGGATGTGCTGCAGCAGGCTGCGAAAGAAAACGGCAAGCTCAGTTTCACAAACCCCAGCGGAGGATATATAACCGCAGTGACATACAACGGAGTGACTCTTGCGGAGATAGACAACGGAAATAATTCGGGCTGGATGTACACCTTAAACGGAGCCCACCCTGACCTGAGCGTAGACCAGCAGTATCTGGAGGAGGGGGATGTAATCGTCTTCCACTATACCGACGACTATACCAAGGAAGACTGGAACTCGGGAGTGACAGTCTCAGAAGTGATAAAGATGATAGACGCGCTACCTGCCGCAGAAGATCTGGATCTGTCCTATGCGGCGGCAGTAGCTGAGGCACAGGACGCCTTCAATGCCCTCAGCGACGAAGATAAGGCTCTGGTATCGGAACTCAAGCAGCAGAAACTTGAGGCGGCAGTACTGAAGATAGCAGAGCTGAAGAAGGAAGCAGCTTCGACCATAGAAGAAGCCTTCAGCGCTACAGGTGCATACGTAACAAGCCTTATCAAGGGCAACGAAACTTTCGGAAGCGAGTGGACGATACTGGGTCTTGCAAGAGCAGGAAGGCTCAGCGAAGAAACAAAGGAAGCATACTACAAAAATATAGTAGAATATGTAAAGGCCAACGGCTCGGCCGTCTTAAGCAAGAACAAGCCTACGGAAAACGAGAGATTGGTTCTCGCTCTTACTGCCATAGGCAAAGACGTAACCAATGTGGCAGGCTACAACCTGCTTGAACCTCTTTCGAATCTTGACTGGGTCAACAAACAGGGAATCAACAGCACAGCATTTGCGCTCCTTGCATTTGATTCCCACGACTATGAGATACCAAAGGCTACAGAGGGAACTCAGACCACCAGAGAGAATCTGATAAAGACCATACTCGATGCGCAGCTTGCAGACGGAGGCTGGGACTTATCGGCGGAGAACTCAGATCCGGACATGACGGCAATGGTTCTGCAGGCATTGGCTCCGTATTACGGAACAAATGCAGAAGTGAAGTCGGCTGTAGATGAGGCGCTGAAATGCTTGTCCGATCTTCAAAACAGTGACGGAGGCTATGCAAGCTGGGGTACTACAAACAGCGAATCATGCGCGCAGGTGATAACAGCTTTGACAGCCCTGGGAATAGACCCTGACAACGACAGCCGCTTTGTGAAGAACGGCAACTCTGTAGTGGACGCATTCTTAAGTTTCTATGTAGAAGGAGGCGGCTTTGCCCACGTAGCAGGAGGCGGAGTAAACGGAATGGCTACAGAGCAGGGCTATTACACTCTGGCAGCATACAGCAGATGGGTCAACGGACAGACGTCGCTTTACGATATGAGCGATGTTGAGATAGAGGCAGGAGGAAATACCGATTCGGGAGACAACACCGGAGAAGAGCCTGCTGCTAAGCCTGATACGGGCAATGTGCCTAAGACAGGAGACACAAGCGACATGCTTCCATGGCTTGCGCTGGTACTCTTAGGAGGAGCAGGAGCCATGGCGCTTAGAAGAAGAGAGGATAAAGATCAAGAGGCGGCATAGGCTGGCTAAAGATGCGATATTAGAGAGGAATCGGCGCACCTGATTTTATGGGTGCGCCGATTTTGTCTAACGGCAGGTCATAAGCTTTCCGCCAAACCCATAGAGAGCGAAAGCTTCCGGTGCTTGTTGCAGTGCTGCGTTGATTGAACTTTCTGTGGAGCTTTGATAATGTTAGCGGCAAACTGATCAAGAACGTCAGCTTGCCGATTATTCCCGGGATATAGCCTTTTTGGCTCTTTTACGGGAATTTTTTCTTTTCAAATCCCGATTTCCTTGAATTACAGAGAGCTTACGGGAATTTTTAGCCATCTTATAGCGGTCGAAAGCGTATTTAGGCCCTTCACTGGCAATTTTCTCTCTAAATAGTCCCGCAAATAGCTTTAAAATCCGCCTTACTGGGAATTCTGCAAAGAAGATCATCTGCCTTCAGAGTTCTTAAGAATTATTATAGAGAGAAAATAATATCAAAAATATAAAATCATGAGAAACAGGAAATAATTATATATGTCAAGAGTTGAAAAGGCAAAACAAAAAGAGTATAATAAGATCTTGTTGAAAAATATGCAAAAAATATATATATGATAAGGTATTGTATAGAAAGGGGGCGATCTTGTGGGAGATTACGGTTATTTAGTAAGCATCGCAATAATAATGTTATCTACGAAGATTTTAGGAGACCTGACAAAGAAAGTAAGTATGCCGCAGGTGGTCGGAGCACTGCTGGCAGGCGTGATAATAGGACCTACGGGGCTTGGGATAATCGCAGAGACAGATTTTATAGCCTATACTGCCGAGATAGGTGTAATTATGCTCATGTTTCTTGCGGGACTGGATACAGATATAAACGAGATAAAGAAAAACAGCGTAGCTTGCATAGTGGTAGCGTGCATAGGAGTAGCGGTGCCTCTGATAGGAGGAACTGCGTGCTACTATTTGTTCTTTGAGACAGGAGAAGACGGATTTTTGAGTATGCTGAAAGCTGTGTTTGTGGGAGTAGTCCTGACGGCTACATCTGTGAGCATAACTGTCGAAGCCCTCAGAGAAATGGGAAAGCTGGAAGGCAAAGTAGGCAACGCCATACTGGGAGCCGCAGTCATAGACGACATAATAGGGATAATAGTGCTCACCATAGTTTCCAGCCTTAAGGACAGCAGTGTTTCCATAGGAACCGTCTTGTTCAAGATCGTGCTGTACATCGTATTTATGGCGCTTCTCGCCCTTTTGATAAACAAGAATAGACGCTTTATAGATAAAAATGTTAAGAAGCAGAGGATAAGCACATATGTACTGGCGGCCTGCCTGCTGGTGTCCTTTGCTTCCGAACACTTTTTCGGGGTGGCGGATATCACCGGAGCATACCTTCTGGGATTGTTTTTATCCACTCATGCTATCAAAAAAGAAGTTGCAAGAAAGATCAATGTCCCGTCATATTTATTTTTTTCGCCCATATTCTTTGCCAGCGTCGGGCTTAAAGTGGAGCTGGAGGGTATGACCGGGACTATAATAGTATTTTCGTTCATATTGCTTGCGGTAGCCATTCTGACGAAGATAATAGGCTGCGGCCTCGGCGCGAAAATATGTGGATTTACAGCGAGAGAGGCCCTGCAGGTGGGAGTGGGAATGGTATCCAGAGGAGAGGTAGCTCTTATCGTGGCTCAGAAAGGATATGATATGGGGCTTTTGGATGCGGACCTCATGCCGGCAGTGGTTTTAGTAGTCATAGCCACTACTATTATTACCCCAATAATTTTGAAAAAAATAATGTGAAATCTAAACTAAATCTTAACGGATTAAAAAAACATTGGATTCTCACTGTTTCAAGGCGGTTGACAACATTTAGACATTCCGAGCCTTGAAAAGGATATTGAATAGCAAAAGGCAAAGTGGTAGAATTCTATAGTCGATAGACAGGATAAAAATATGTCATAAAAGTTGTAAAGGGGGAATTACTATGAACGAAATAATAGCGATCGCGGTGTTCCTGGTGGTGATCGTTCTCATCATGACTGAAAAGGTACACAGGACGTCTGCCGCCCTGGCAGGCGCAGTAGTACTTCTTCTCACCAACGTGCTCACAGTAGATAAAGCGGTAGGATATATTGACTTCAATACTATAGGCGTACTGGTGGGAATGATGCTGTTCGTGGCAGTAATAAAAAATTCAGGCGTATTTGAGTACATAGCCATAAGGGCGGCCAAGATGGCCAAAGGCGATCCATGGAAGATAATGGTGGCATTTATATTAATAACTGCCTTCCTATCGGCATTCCTTGACAATGTTACCACAGTGCTTCTGGTCGGACCTATGACTATCACCATAGCCAGGATGCTGAATATAAATCCGGTTCCATTCCTGATAACGCAGATATTTGCGGCTAATATCGGAGGAACTGCTACCTTGATCGGAGATCCTCCTAACATAATGATAGGCAGCGCCACAGGACTTGGGTTCCTTGATTTCGTAGCCAACACAGGAATAGTGGCGGTAGTCTCCATAGTCGTCATAATAATCATAATGAGATTTTTATACAAGACGAAGCTAATGGCAGATGCAGAAGCTATAAGCGCTGTCAGCCATCTGGACGAAAATAAGGCCATAGAAGATCAGGCGCTTCTCATAAAGAGTCTCATCATGATATGCCTGGTAGTAATCGGATTTATATTCCACAGCCAGATAGGCATAGAGTCTTCTACAGTAGCTCTGTCAGCCGCCGCCATCATAATGGTGATAGGAAGACAGAATATAGATTATGCCATAGGCGAAGTAGAGTGGCCTACGATACTGTTCTTCGTAGCCCTCTTCATAGTAGTAGGAGGATTGGATGAGACGGGCGTCATCGGACAGCTTGCCAATCTTGTACTGAGTACTACAGAAGGACACCCTGTGGTCACTATGATGGTTTTGCTGTGGGCTTCAGCTTTGCTTTCATCAGTTCTGGACAATATTCCGTTTGTGGCTACTCTGATTCCGCTGGTAATAGCCTTGGGAGAGGGTGGAATGGATGTAGAACCGCTCTGGTGGGCTATATCTTTAGGAGCATGTCTGGGAGGAAACGGAACTCTGATAGGAGCTTCGGCCAATGTAGTCCTTTCCGGCGTAAGCGGAAAACATGGGTATCCTATCACATTCAAGACTTATACCAAGATAGGTTTCCCTATAATGATCGTTACGGTAGTTATTTCAACTGTATTCCTGCTTTTAAAGTACGGAATGTGATCATGCCTTTAGGAGGGTGAATTATTATGAGAAACAGAGTATCAGACGATATGATAAACGTAATGCTCAGACAGATGGGAGCGGCGTCGATAAAGACCACTCCTGCTCACATCAATGTAGCTAAATTTCTCATAGGAGACGACCTGAGACTTACTTATATGTATGAGGTCAAGGAAGAAGAGATTTATCTGCAGCGTATAAGTCCGTATCCTATGATGATAGGTAAGATTTACAATGAACAGCAGGTAGTAGATATAATATCGGGAGATTTGAAAAAGTTTAAATCTGCATATAAGGATGTAAATTTCAATAAATTTCTCGAAGTCATCAATAATGCGGTGACTTTTGATAAAGAAATAGAGAATCTCTTTATGAATCACGGAGTGTCTAAGGAGGACCTGGATATAATAGAAAACGAGGTGTCTCATATACATGACATGATAGAGGAAATAACCAGCAAGAGCAAGATAGAGCCAAAATAAAGAGCTATATAAGTAAGAAAAGCTTTATTCCAGGTGGTCGGTCGGATCACAGCAGAATAAAGCTTTTTTTATTGGGTGGATTTCGCATGTCAAAACTTGTAAGACGATATAGATATTTTGGATCTTGGAAACATGTTAAGGATTACTATTACCATTAAGAAAATCCGAACATGGATAGACGAGACAGAGCATAATTGTGTCTGCAAGATGAACTGCGGCCTTTATGTTCAGCCGGATGTTTTTCATTTTAGGGAACAAGAAAATACATTGTATTGACTTTAACAAAAAAATAATAAAAAATATGTTTAGATAAACAAAATATGTTGATTTCATCAAGGGAATGTGATATTATTAAATGTAAAAATTTTTAATGAGGTGAAACCGTGAAAAACGTGGAATTGCTGCAGGCAATACAAGAGATGATGCCTGAGATAATAGAGATCAGAAGAGATATACACAGACATCCCGAGATAGGCAGAAAAGAGTTTCGCACTACAGCTCTCATTAAGGAGAAACTGCAAGAATACGGGGTAGATGAGATAAAGTCTCTCATGCCTACAGGCGCGGTAGCCCTTATAAGAGGAGAAAGAGAAGCTGACGTATGTATAGCTCTCAGAACAGATATAGACGCTCTTCCTGTACAGGAGGAGACGGGACTTCCTTACAGCAGTCAGGTGCCGGGCATGATGCACGCCTGCGGTCACGATATGCATGCGTCCATGATGCTGGGAGTAGCCAAGTATTTATGTTCTAACAGAGATAAATTTGCCGGTACAGTTAAGCTGATATTTCAGCCCAGCGAGGATACTCTCCCCGGAGGGGCCAAAGAGCTGGTGGAGAAGGGGGTAATGGAGAATCCTCACGTGGACGCGATATTCGGTATGCACCTGATACCTGATGAGAAAGAAATAGGAACAGTAGAATTTCATGAAGGACCTCTGACTACTTCGGTAGACTTGTTCGATATCACGGTGATAGGAAAAGGCGGCCATGGATCTACTCCGCATTTGACCAAGGATCCTATTCTCGCGGCCTGCCAGATGGTAACTCTGCTGCAGCAGATACCTGCAAGATACATAGACCCTCTGGAGACGGTAATATTCCCTGTATGCAGTTTTCACAGCGGCGAAGCTCCAAACGTCATACCAGGAGAGGCCAAGTTCGGCGGCATAGCCCGTTCTTATCTGCCTTCAGTCAGAAAACAAGTCGCAGAACAAGTATTTCAGATAGCTAAAGGGGTGGAAGCCCTGTCGGGAACTAAGGTGGATATAAATCACTATGAAGGATATCCGGCATGCTATAACGATCCGGCGCTTACGAGGGAGGCCATGGAAGCTGTATCTGAAGCGCTGGGAGAAGAACATGCAGAAGAGATAAGCCTGCCTTATTCTTTCAGCGAGGACTTCAGCTACTATACTGAAATGACAGGAACCCCGGGGCTGTTTATGATGGTGAAGGCCGGTCACATAGGCGAGATGGTAGCCCTTCACAATGCTAAATGCGCCATGAGCGAGGAGGCGATGCCTCTGGGGATGGCAGCCATGATAACTGTAGCGTTGAATTACTTAGATAAAAGGACTTCCCTCCCCTTATAGATGAGAGGGAGAGAAACTTTTAAATAAATTTTGCACAGAAAGGATGACTCAAAATGTACAATTTTGCACTTGCGTTCGTAATATGTGCCGTAGTATACATAATCGGCGAATACGTCGCAAAAATAACCAAGGCTTGGATACCCTCCGTATTCGTTACTGCAGTAGTGCTGCTGATCGGATACTGGACAGTCATCCCGAAAGAAGTAGTGAGCGACTCCATGCTCATACCTTTCGGAAGCACCATAGGTATTTATCTTTTAATTACTCACATGGGTACCGTTATAAGCCTTAAACAGCTGATACAGCAGTGGAGGACCATCGTAGTGTGCCTGTCGGGACTTGCCGGCATGATGGTGCTGGGATATTTCGTAGCGCCGCTTATAATCGACAAGACTCTGGTAATAGCAGGTCTGCCGCCTCTCACGGGAGGAATCGTAGCAGCTACTATGATGCAGGACGCGGCTAAAGCAGCGGGACTTGAAGTAGCGGCAGTATTTGCCATAGCTATGTACTGCGTACAGGGTTTCGCAGGATATCCGATCACGGCTGTCTGCCTTCAGAAAGAAGGAAGAAGACTCCTCAAAGATTTCCGCTCCGGAAAAGTAGTCCTCACTGAACAGGACAGGAGAGAGATGGCCAGCGTAGGCATGACAGTAATAGCAGACGACAGTGACAGAAAGACTCTCATTCCTAGGATCCCCGATAAATGGAATTCTCCTATACTGATGCTGGGAAAACTGGGACTCGTAGGATGGGTCGCTACTCAGCTCGGAAATATCACCGGAATCAGCGGAGCGATATGGGCTCTGGTATTAGGTGTATTCTTCACAACCATAGGTTTTCTGGAGACAAATCTCCTCAACAGAGCTAATTCATATCAGATCATCATGTTCGCTCTGATGATGTACGTGTTTGACGGACTCAAGGACTGCACTCCGGCCATGCTCAAATCCATAATAGTTCCTATGGTGGTGCTTATCGTAATCGGAGTTTTAGGTATGGCGATATTCTCGTTTGTAATCGCCAAGATCCTGAAGATGTCTTTCCCTCTTGCTTTCGCCAACGGACTGACGGCTCTTTACGGATTCCCTTGCGACGCAATAATCACTGAGTCCACATGCAATGCGCTGGGAGAAACAGAAGAAGAAAGACAGTACCTGATGAGCAAGATGTTCCCGTCGATGATAGTAGGAGGATTCATCACTGTAACTATCACATCCGTGTTCATCGCCGGATGGTTCCAAAGCTTGTTATAAAATATCTTTAAAATAAGAAGGTGTTAAAAATGAAAATTCAGGAAGTCGCTTCAAAGTACGAAAAATATCAGGTGGAGATGCGTCGTTATTTCCATCAGCATCCGGAAGTAAGCGAAAAAGAGTACGAAACCAGCAAAGTGATCAAAGCGGAGCTGGATAAGATGGGAATCCCATGGGTACCGTGCGGACTGGAAACGGGAGTGCTGGGAACTATAGAGGGAGCTAAGCCGGGTAAGACTATCCTGCTTAGAGCTGACATAGACGCTTTATCTGTAGAGGAGACTACGGGCGCCGAATATGCAAGCCAGAATCCGGGCGTCATGCATGCCTGCGGTCACGATTGTCATATTTCGATGCTCCTCACGGCTGCTCATATTTTAAACGATATGAAAGATGAGCTTTGCGGAACCGTCAAACTGGCGTTCCAGCCTGCAGAAGAATCGGCGGCGGGAGCCAAGTCCATGATAGAACAGGGCGCGCTGACGGGAGTCGATTCAGCTTTTGGAATTCACATCTGGTCTGACGTACCTGCGGGTCATATTTCCTGCGAAGCCGGCCCGAGAATGGCGTCGGCAGATCTGTTCAAGATAGACATCAAAGGTAAAGGTTGTCACGGAGCAGCCCCTCATCAGGGAGTAGACGCTGCGGTGGTAACGGCCGCAGTAGTCAACAATCTTCAGGCCATGGCCAGCCGGCAGACTGCGCCTCTTGACCCTATAGTAGTGACTGTGGGCACCATAGAGGCAGGCACGAGATGGAACGTGGTAGCTGAAAATGCCCACATGGAGGGAACTACGAGATGTTTCAGTCAGGAGGTATGGGAGTCGATTCCTGTACTTATGGAAAGGACTGTAAAGAATACGGCCGCCGCTTTCGGGGCGGAAGCCAGCGTATGGTTCAACAGGTTTATCCCGCCTACCGTAAATGACAGCGGTATGGCAGCTTTAGCAAGAGAGGCCGCCGGCAAGATCATGGGAGAAGGCGCTTCTATAGATAGCCCGGCTACCATGGGAGGAGAGGATTTCTCTTTCTACGCTCAGAAAGTACCGGGAGCCATAGCTCTGCTGGGAGGCGGAAACGAGGCCTGCGGAGCAGTGTGGCCGCAACATTCGGGCAACTACTGCATAGATGAAAGCGTTTTGATAAAAGGCGCTATGTTATATGCTCAAGTGGCTATGGATCACAACGCAAGATAAAAGACATTTAAAAAGAGAGCAGCCCGGCGGGCTGCTCTCTTTGTATCTCTGCGAGGCATAAGGCGATTCTTGCGCCGGCTTATGGATTTCGCAGGAGAAGAGAGAGAATACGGAAAATATTCGTATCGCTTTAAGAGAAGAGAGCGGAGGGGATAATCATGACCGCCGGCGGTCATGGTTATTTGGCGATTTAGCAGGAGGAAGATACTTATAATGCTACTGTATTTTTACTACGAATTTTGCTTTCGCAGGGAGGAGAATCCTTCGCAAAAAATTGCGAAAGCTCCATTGAACAGGAACGCCTGTAAGATAGAGAATAGAAAACCGGAGAACAGAAGAAAGCAGGGAGCCCATTGCCAGATGCGCCCCGGCGTCAAAATTCCCTCTTTAATATCGGTGGATATTTTGGTATAATAACTTCGCGGCGTCCATGAAATCAGAGATTGCTATTCCTGAGAGGAACTTTATCGAAGTCTTGTCAAGAGCTTAGCAAGGCCATATATTTTTATAAGGTTATCGATCTTGATTTATCTTAAACGCTGAGTTTTAACAAGATGGAGGGGTATCTGATATCTGCTCGGAAGATTGATTATTGCAAGAACGAATGGGCCGATATCCACCTGAAACGCTCATTTCAGCGAAGAAGAGTGGGTCAATACCCACTCGAGACACTCATTTTAGCAAAAACGAGTGGGTTAATACCCACTCAAGGCTAAGAATTTGGGCAAAACGAGTGGGTGCAAACCCACTCGAAGCACTCATTTCAGCGAAGATGAGTGGGTGCAAACCCACTCGAATAGATTATTTTGATCTGAACGAGTGGGTATACCCCCTTTGCAAAATTACATATAATGGAATGAATATGCCATATAATTCTATTTTTTTACATTTTAACTGATCTTTTGCCCACCCGATTTATAGTTTTTATGAAAAAAGAGTGGTCAATACCCACTCGAGACACTCATTTTAGCAAAAACGAGTGGGTTGAAACCCACTCAGGGCTAAGAATTTGGGCAAGACGAGTGGGTCGATACCCACTCAGGATTAAAAGTTTCGGTAAAATGAGTGGAGCAGTACCTGTTCAAAGTATCAGAATTGACCCCATTCCTGATAGGAATGAAGGTGGCCAGTTTCCGGCTATGGCGGCATAACTGCCGCAATCATGGTATAATGAACCCATCGATCACTATAATTAAGGCGGCGTTGCCGAAAGGAAGGGTTCATTGAACCACCGCTGCCGCGTCCGCTGCGGCGCAGGGCGCCGCAATTATGGTATAATAACCTCACGGCGTAAGCGAAATCAAAGATTTCGACGCCTGAGAGAACATTGTATCATAAACCCCGTATTTCTGAAGAAATACGGCTGGCCGCGCCCGCGCTTGTTGCGGTGAAAAACAGCGCATGCTGTATTCTACAGAGAAAAGCGTA